>ERZ1047472.1486-NODE-1486-length-18185-cov-5.918092_pt1 | contig 18185 bp, 10 predicted proteins | sample MGYA00383095_ERZ1047472 | MGnify/ENA primary metagenome ERZ1047472 (study PRJEB29581, sample SAMEA5548365) | metagenome | biome: marine; feature: coastal; material: water | depth 1 m | study: Short-term variability in the microbial, nano- and picoplankton... | reverse complement strand
CACGCAGGCTGCCAGCAACCTGAGGGATAGCAGCGGCTTCTTCAGCAGGCAGATCGTAGAGATCTTTATCCGCTGCATCGCCTGGGTGCATCTTGTTCTTAACACCATCAATACCAGCCATCAGCATTGCAGCAAACATCAGGTATGGGTTAGCGGTAGGATCACCAAAGCGCGCTTCGATACGCTTGCCCTTGGGGCTTGGAACGTATGGGATACGAATAGAAGCTGAGCGGTTGCGAGCAGAGTAGGCCAGCATTACTGGTGCTTCAAAGCCCGGGATCAAACGCTTGTAAGAGTTAGTTGAAGCGTTGGCAAACGCGTTGATCGCCTTGGCGTGATTAATAATTCCGCCAATGTAGTACAGAGCAGTTTCACTCAGACCCGCATAGCTATCACCAGCGAACTGGTTTTCACCGTCTTTCCAGAAAGACTGGTGACAGTGCATACCAGAACCGTTATCACCAACGATTGGCTTAGGCATAAATGTCGCTGTCTTGCCATAGGCGTGAGCTACATTATGTACACAGTACTTGAGAATCTGAACCTGGTCAGCTTTCTTAACCAGGGTATCAAAGCGGATACCGATCTCACACTGACCAGCTGTACCCACCTCGTGGTGGTGCACTTCTACCTCAAGGCCCATCTGCTCCATAGCAGCACACATTGCGGCACGCAGGTCGTGCAGGCTGTCGACGGGTGGTACAGGGAAGTAACCGCCCTTAACGCCGGGACGGTGGCCCATGTTGCCATCAGCAAACTCACTGCCAGTTGCCCAGGCAGCTTCGTCAGAATTGATTTTGTAGAAAGCTCCGCTCATGTCGGAACCCCACTTGATGTCGTCAAAGACAAAAAACTCTGGCTCTGGACCAAAGTAAGCAGTGTCACCGAGGCCGGTAGCGCTCAGATACTGCTCAGCACGCTCAGCGATAGAGCGGGGATCGCGCTCGTAGCCTTGCATAGTAGTTGGCTCAACAACGCCACAACGCAAAATAACGGTTGGCTCGTCAGTGAAAGGATCGAGAACCGCAGTGCTGTCGTCAGGCATCAGAATCATGTCTGATTCGTTGATTCCCTTCCAGCCGGCAATCGATGAACCATCAAACATCTTACCTTCAACAAAGAAGTCATCACCAACTTCGCCGATGGGGATAGAGACGTGCTGCTCTTTACCCTTGGTATCAGTAAATCGCAGGTCAACCCAGCGAGCTTCGCTTTCTTTGATAAGATTTAAAGTCTTTTCAGACATGTGTTCCTCCAATTGGAATTCGTTGTTCGTTATTTTAAGAAGCCTTACAGATTTCTCTCTTAGGGCCGCCCACCTGCGAATGACACAGCAGACTTTTCGAAAAGAGAATTGCAATAGTCGTGCCAATAGGCCAGGGCGTACGCTAATCAAATTCATAGCCTCCCCCTCTAGCGTACCGCCTACCATTTCAAGTCATGACGACTTGCCGGCAAGGTTACCAAACACCCGCATTCGCACCATTATTGTGCGAATTCATAAATTACGCACCTTTTAGGTGCGCAATTAACTGCTCTGCCGGTAGCCGCTATTCGACCGGGTGGGTATAATGCCCATAAGAGTGGATTCTGTCACTTTTTCTGGTCTATTTTAGCTTAAAGCACCAATTAAACCTTTTATTTGCAATGCTGCTGCTAATGGAATGCCCTCCGATGCTATCAATTGAAAATGTAACTACACCCAAGCCAAACGATATTATTATCGACATACGCCACCCAGATGACGTCGAACAGAGACCTCTGAACAGCTCCACCAATAAAGTTATTCACTTGCCTTTTTTTAATCTCAATAAGTGTGTTGACCAACTAAATCGGCAAGCATCCTATTTGCTCTATTGTGACAAGGGGATAATGAGCCGCCTGCATGCAGATGCCCTCAGCAAGCTCGGCTTTAGTCAGGTCGGCGTTTTCATGCCTTCAGCAGATGCCCGTTGATCTCAGTATCAGCTTATTGCAGCTGGCACTGTGACCCATTTCGCATTATTTTAGTTAATTGGTACCCATTTTAGCCGAGAACGAACTATATTTAGCACTTACTTGCTAAACAAAAAATAAAAATCAGCCGCAGGATGCAGCCGATGATGAGCACTGAAAACTTGCTCGGGGAGCCCAAGGAAACAGAGCACTTCAATCCCCGCTCCCTCAAAAAGTCGATTCAGATTGAGTTAGAAAGGTACGCACTGGAAAACCTCAATTTCGGGCTTGGCATGACGCTGCTATGTGCCGTTGTCGTATTTCTTGTGGCCAATCATCAGTCGCCCTTCTCACTTCAATGGGCCTGGCTGGCAAGTCTCGTCACCTCGGTGCTGACTATTTGGCTATGGAAGGTTAACGCCAGCCGCTCAGGCAGTCTGTCAATTCGTCAGGCCAGGGCAGCCATAATGATCAGCTCAGGTCTGTTTGCCATTTTATGGGGCTTGGCCATACCACTATTTCTCAGCGCTCAACAACTCACAGTCAGCTTGCTGACCGTTATTGTCATCGTCGTGATGACTCTCTCCTGGCCTCTTAATCACAGCCACAAATGCTTTTTTCACCACCTGTTCCTCAGTGTTATTTTCGCGCCGCTTTTAGTAAGTCTGTATATCTTTTATCCGCAGATGCACCCGGGGGTTTTTGCCTTGGTTGCACTGCTCTACGCACTGGTAACCAGAGTCGTGACCAATTATCGTCAAGGGCTGGTCGAGGCGATTGAGAATATGCTCATAGCGGATCAACGCTCCCAGCAAATTATTACCACCAGTCAAAAGATCGCCAGCCTCATCGAACAGACGCCACTGGGTTTTATCGAGTGGAATCAGCAGCGGGAAATTATTAGCTGGAATCCCGCTGCCACCGCCATTTTTGGTTACGCCAAAGAGGAGGTATTGGGACGCACAACGGACTTCCTGTTTGACCAGAAAAAAACATTTTTACAGCAGCAGGTCGAAAATGACCTTTTCCTGTTTGGTAAGGATTTCTCCGGTACCGCGGAAAACGTAACCAGCGATGGCACGATCATTATTTGCGAGTGGAATGACACGCCACTGTTTGACGATGCCATGAATGTCGTCGGCGCAGCCTCTTTTGTCGAGGATGTGACCGATAGAGTCAAATCGGAAACGCGGATTAAACAGCAAGCCTATTTTGACCCACTCACCGGCCTGCCAAATCGCCACAGATTAATGGAGGAGCTAACCCGGGTCATTGCCCTTGCCCAACGCAATCAAAATTACTGCTCCCTGCTGTTTATTGACCTCGACCACTTTAAAGAGATTAACGATACCCGTGGACACCACTATGGCGATTTAGCCCTGACCCTGTTTGCCCAGCGGTTGCGGAAAATTATTCGAACCGAAGAGGCGGTCGCTCGCCTCGGCGGCGATGAGTTTGTAGTGCTACTGGAAAACCTCGGTCGCGAGGAAGAGGCCTCGCGCCTATTGATCGCACAGGTCGCAGAAAAGATTATCGATGCCGCCCGCGAACCCTTTGTGATTAAAAACGAAAAGTTTCGTATTAGCTGTAGCATCGGTATTGTCCTGTTTAATGATGGCAGCAATGATGGCGACGCCATCTTGCAGCAGGCGGACAAAGCCCTCTACACCATCAAGCGCGAGGGCAAATCAAACTTTTATTTTCACAACCAGAAACCGCCCTCGGAGCTGCAAGCTCAGGCAGAACTTTTGGAGCAGCTGCAGGACAAGGCTAATAGCGAGTCATTTATGCCGTTCTACCAACCTATTATCGATACACAGACCAACCTGATCAGCGGCCTGCAAATATTCCTGCGCTGGAAAAATCCCGACAATGAACTGATTTCCGCCAAGGAAATCATTCCACTTTTAGAGTCCGGCTCAATGATAGTCGATATCTCCCTGTCGCTGCTCGAGCAGATTTTTCGACAAATTGAACTGTGGAAAACCCAGGATCTGTGGCGAGAGGAACAGCAGATTTACTTTACACTGAGCCTCCGTGAACTGGAACACTCCTGTTTTATAGATCACCTCGATAAACTGCTTTGTCGATTTAAGATTAAACCGCAAACTCTGGTTTTCGGCCTACATACAGAAACCTTACCCAAGATACACAAACCCCTGGGCCAACAATTGACCCGGCTAAAGGAGATGGGCATTGGCTTTATTGTCGACAATGTTGGTTACCAAAGCCTGCCAATTCAAAAATTGCGCGATTTTGAAATTGATACAATCAGAATTTCGCACAATCTAATGGCTGAGTGCACCTATATGGAAAGCTCATGGAACCTGGTCAAAGGCCTGGTCGAACTGGCCAAATCTGTCGATTTAAAATGCATCGCCCCCTGCGTTGAAGAGGCCGAAACACACCATCTTTTACTCGATACAGGGTGCCGATTACTGCAGGGAAACCTCATCGCACCACCTTCACCAGCGACCTCAATTACGCGAATGCTGATCGAACGCAATATCACCCGCAAAGAAGAAACTCACGCTTAGTAAAAAGATCCGTAGCAGTTTCTGAGAATTCCACTATAATCGCGACCTTTTGCGCCTACTGGTATCTCTCATGTCCATTGAAAACTTGCGTAACATTGCAATCATTGCCCACGTTGACCACGGTAAAACGACCCTGGTTGATAAACTCCTGAGCCAATCAGGCACGCTCGATCGCAAGGATGTCGGCTCCGAGCGACTGATGGACTCCAATGACCAGGAGAAAGAGCGCGGCATTACTATCTTGGCAAAGAACACTGCCATCAACTGGAATGACTACCGCATTAATATTGTAGACACCCCCGGACACGCCGACTTCGGCGGTGAAGTAGAGCGCGTACTGTCCATGGTTGACTCGGTGCTTCTGCTGGTCGATGCCGTCGACGGTCCAATGCCACAGACGCGCTTTGTCACCTCGAAAGCCTTTGAGCAGGGGCTGCGCCCGATTGTTGTTATCAACAAGGTTGACCGCCCCGGCGCTCGTCCGGACTGGGTTCTCGATCAGGTCTTTGAACTTTTCGATAATCTTGGCGCCACCGATGAGCAGCTGGACTTCCCGGTTATCTACGCTTCAGCACTAAACGGCATCGCCGGTCTCGAAGCCGACGAAATGGCTGACGATATGACACCGCTGTACGAGATGATCGTTCGCGATGTCCCGGCACCTAAGGTTGATTTGGACGGCCCATTCCAGATGCAGGTTTCCGCACTGGCCTATGACAGCTATGTTGGTGTCATTGGTGTTGGTCGCATTACCCGCGGCAAGCTCAAGCCAAACCAGCAGGTTATTGTTAAGTCTGCCGATGGCAAAGAGCGCAAAGGCAAGGTATTAAACGTAAAAGGTTATCTGGGCCTCGATCAGATTGAGACACAGCTGGCCGGTGCTGGCGATATTGTCTGCATTAACGGTATTGATGGCCTGAGCATCTCCGATACTCTGTGCGACCCGGAGCATATTGAATCCCTGCCCGCCCTAAGCGTTGACGAGCCAACCGTCAGTATGACCTTTATTGTGAACGACTCTCCTTTTGCCGGCCTAGAGGGCAAGTACGTTACCACCAGAAATATTAAAGACCGCCTCGACCAGGAACTGATCCACAACGTGGCATTGCGTGTTACCCAGGGCGATACGCCAGACAAGTTTGTGGTCTCCGGTCGCGGCGAGCTCCACCTCTCGGTACTAATCGAAACTATGCGACGCGAAGGTTTTGAGATGGGCGTGTCGCGCCCTGAAGTTGTCCAGAAAATTATCGACGGTAAGGTTTTGGAACCCTACGAGCAGGTTGTTATCGACGTTGAAGAGCAGCACCAGGGTTCTGTGATGGAAGAACTGGGTATGCGCAAAGCCGAGCTGACCAATATGGAGCCCGACGGAAAAGGACGTGTACGCCTGGAATTCAGCATGCCGTCACGCGGCCTGATCGGTTTCCGCGGCACCTTCCTGACGCTGACTTCAGGCTCGGGCATTATGACCAGTATCTTCGACAAGTATGGCCCGGTTAAAGAGGGCGAGAGCCACAAGCGTCAAAACGGTGCTCTGATCAGTATGGTCAAAGGCAAGACTGCCGCCTATGCACTGTTCAATATTCAGGCACGCGGCCGCCTGTTCCTTGGACATGCGGTTGATGTCTACGAGGGTCAGGTTGTAGGAATTCACTCCCGCGCCAACGACCTGGTTGTCAATCCGATTAAAGGCAAGCAGTTGACTAATGTCCGCGCCTCGGGAACTGATGAGGCGCTAACGCTGGTGCCACCGATCAAACACACCCTCGAGCAGGCTCTGGAATTTATCGAAGATGATGAGCTGGTAGAGGTCACACCAGAGAGCATTCGTCTGCGCAAAAAGCTACTGACCGAGAACGCACGCAAGCGCGCACCTAAGTAAAAAGACACTGGCGGGCCAGCACGGTCCGCCAATTTCTATGCTACATTAACTACCAATGGATGGTGGGATTCGTATGACTGAAACGGACAGCAGTGTGACAACACCCGGCGGGTTTCTCGCCTTCTCGCTGGTTGCCCAGGAAGTTATCGCCGTACTCTTCGCCTTTTACTCCTACCTGCAGGGGGATATGACCACAGCTACTTTTTTCCTGGCTGTGGCCGGCCTAATACTCATTGGCCTGGGCATTCACAGCATTTTTGACCGCCCGCACCTGGCCAGGGCACTGCTGGCATTTGTGCTGATCGGCAGCTTCTTTTACCTGCTTGTGGCAACCTCGGATAGCTCGACTCTGTTGTGGTGCCTGACCATTATTCCCGTTCTGGTGGGAACCTTTGGCTACCGCTATAGCATCTTAATTCTTGGCAGCGTCTTTGCTGTGGCCGCCTGGCTGCTCATCGGCACAGTACAAATAATCTCTGTGCCGGACTACACCGATGTCAACATCGCACGCTTTCTGTCTTCTTACGTAGTTTTATCCCTGTTTGCCGTCGCCATGGATATATCTCACTCCCGCAGCCTGAATAAATACAAAGACCTCTCGCTGAGGGTCGATCAAATCGCCCATCAGGATCAGTTGACCCAACTCCCTAATCGACACGATATGGAACGACGCCTGGAAAAAAAATTCCAGCAGTATCGGCTGATCAATCAGCCCTTCTCAGTGCTGCTTGCCGACCTGGATAATTTTAAATTTATCAATGACCGCTATGGCCACGATGTCGGCGATGATGTCCTCCATGCCATTGGCATATTGCTCGGTGAGCCGCTGCGTGGGGAAGATGTCGTAGCGCGCTGGGGTGGCAATGAATATATGGTGCTGCTGCCCACTGCCAACGCTGAAGCAGCGGTTAATATTGCCGAGCGACTGCGTGCGCAAGCAGGGAAGTTAACCATGGAAGCCCAGGGCGATACCCTGCGCATCTCTTTGAGTATTGGTGTTGCATCAATTGATAAATGCACCGGTATTGATGATTTAATCTCTACTGCCGAAAATGGTCTCTACCAGGCGAAACATATGGGCCGAGATATGGTGGTAGTGGGTTAAGAAAGCACGTCTATCCCTGCAATGCAGCAGGCATAAAACTCGAGAAATCGCCCACAACATCTCTTAATAGCCGACAGATAAGCTTTATACCTTTGGAGGCTTTTACTGTTATTACTGCAAAATCTGTTTATCAGGAAGTGAAAATCGCCTAAAGTAATCGCTTAGCCCGCACTTGAAGCAGGCGTTCGCTTTAGTCTCACCGACTCTGTGAATTTTAGAATGGACGACAAATTTCGCTCCAATGCGGAATTCCAATATTTTTAGTATCGGTTTCCATTATGAATAGATCAGCGTTTCACCGAGCCTCATACAGAAAGAATATCCCGAGCAGCTTTGCGCTGTTTTTGCTTTTCAGCCTAATGGTCGGCTGTGGTGGTGGCGGTGGTGGATCCGACAACAGTAGCTCGAATGGCAGCAGCAATAACACGGGCGGGAATACTGTTGGCGGAAATAGTGATTCCGGAGATACTGATTCCGGAGATACTGATTCCGGAGATACTGATGGTGGAGATACTGACTCCGATAATATCGGTGATGGCAATACTGGCAGTTCACCTCGAACCGTATTTATCAGCGAAGCCTCTTCCTCTAATGCCGCTTTTGAAGATGAAGATGGCGATAGCCCCGATTGGTTTGAGTTGCACAACAGTACATCATCGGTCATTGATTTAACCGGCTGGAGTATCACCGACGATATTCTGGAACCTGCAAAATGGGTTTTTCCAACCACATCTATCGGCCCCGGTGCCTATCTGCGGCTGTGGGCCTCAGACAAAGACAAAGACAAGGATAATTCGGCCGCTGGGATATATAAAACGCTGGTCAACCGCGGCGATAACTTTCTCTACCTGGTGCCCCAGTCTACTCCGAGTAGCGACTGGACCAGCCTCGATTTCGACGATAGCAGCTGGCAACAGGGCGCCAGCGGATTTGGCTACAGCGATCGCGATGATGCTACGGAAGTCCCCATAGGTACTCCCTCTGTCTATACCAGAATAGTCTTTACCATTGATGACCTGGCGCTAATCAACAATCTCATCCTGGACATCGATTTTGATGATGGTTTTATTGCCCATATCAATGGTGTTGAAGTTGCCCGATCAAATATGCTGGAAGCAGTGCCCTCCTTTGACTCCCCCGCCATCTCGGATCGCGAGGCAACCATCTACCAAAATGGATCCCCGCTGAGGTTTGAAATTGATGAATTTCGCGATCTGCTTAACAGCGGTGACAATATTCTCAGCATTCAGGTGCACAACATTTCCACCAGCTCGTCAGACCTCAGCCTGATCCCATATTTATCGGCACTCTATCTCGGCACAACAACTGATGGTCAGTCGCCACCCGATATTCTCTCCCTTCAGAATTCCAGCCTGCATACCAATTTTAAACTGTCTTCAAAAGGTGAGTCTCTGGTTCTTTTTGATAGCACAGGCAACCAAGTTGATCTGCTAAATGTTACGGGACTCACCACCGATAAGAGTATTGGGCGCTCAAAAAAAGATGGCAGCTTGGTCTACTATGAGGCACCTTCCCCGGGCAGTGAAAACAGTGATGAGGAATTTTTTGGTATCACATCCAGTGAGGTTATTTTTTCTCATGATGGCGGCCAGTTTAATGGGCAGAATATCAGTTTAAGTGGCACCAGCCCGGGAGAGCAGATTCGCTACACCCTCGACGCCACCGTTCCCAACGCTCAATCACCGCTCTATTCTTCTGCTATTAGTATTGACCGGGATATGGTTGTACGTGCCAGGATTTTTCAGAGCGACTATATTCCCTCGCGCACTGCAAGCCGCACCTATATTACCTCCAATACTCACGATCTCCCCATCGTCACCTTGGTCACTGAGCCGAACAATCTCTTTGATGAGAATGAGGGGATCTACGTCTACGGCCCTGAAGAAAACTATGAAGATGCCTTGCCATTTTTCGGCGCAAATTTTTGGCAAGATTGGGAGCGCGATGTCCACTTTAGTTTCTACGAGCCGACAGGAGAGCTAGGTGTCGCCATGGATGCGGGGGTTAAAATATTTGGCGCCTGGAGCCGTGCCAATGATCAGCGCTCACTGTCTATTTTTGCGCGGGGCCGCTATGGCTTTAGCAAACTGAAATACCCGCTATTCCCATCTCTGGACTACGACAGCTTTGAGTCAATTGTACTGCGCAATGCAGGCAACGATTGGACAAATAGTAATATGCGCGATGTTATGGCTACCAGCTTAATGGGTGGAAGCGGTCTTGAAACTCAGGCGTTTCGTCCCACTGCTGTTTACCTAAATGGTGAGTATTGGGGCTTTTATAACATTCGAGAAAAGGTCAATGAGCATTTTCTCGACGATAAAATTGATGTCGATAAAAGTGAAATAAACTTACTCGTCACGAATGGTGAAGTCGTCGAGGGAAGCAATGATTCCTATAACGAACTTATTGACTTTATAAGGGGCAATAGCCTCTCTATTCAAGACAATTTCGACTATGTAGCCGACCAGATTGATATCGACAATTTGATTACTTACCTGGTCGCACAAATTTATTTTGATAATTGGGACTGGCCTGGAAACAACATTAAATTCTGGAACTCACCATCCACCAAATGGCGCTGGATACTCTACGATACCGATTTTGCTTTTGGCGCCTGGAATGATCAGGCCCATCAAAAAGATACACTGTCATTTGCTCTGGAAGAAAATGGTCCCGGCTGGCCAAACCCACCCTGGTCAACACTGCTCTTCCGCAAGCTGATGGAAAACAGCCAGTTTCAAAATCAGTTTATCAATCAATTCGCCGACGAATTTAATGGCCGCTTCCAGGCCAGCACAGTGAGACTGCATATTGAGTCTATTGCCAACACGATGGACCCTGAGATGGAGAGGCATTTTCAACGCTGGGGAAATGGAAAAACAATTTCTGACTGGCAGTGGGCAGTTGAGCAGTTGAAATCCTTCGGCGATAACCGCCTTCCAACATTGCGCTACCATATCCTCAACTATTTTGGCATCGACGGAATATATGAGCTCAGCGTGGCTATCAATAACACTGCTGGCGGATCGGTGCAGTTAAACTCTCTGCTGCTCACCGGCACCAACTGGCAAGGTGAATATTTTAACGGTATTCCTGTTTCTCTGACTGCTGTACCCAAAGAGGGCTATGTGTTCTCTCGCTGGCAGGGAGATATTAATGATAACCGCGAGGAAATAGAACTTAGCCGATCCAGCAACACCAGTATACAAGCCGTATTTGTTCCGGCTGCGAATTAACATTCGGGGTAGCGAAAGCAATCAAGGGTATGGTCATTCACCAACCCCATTGCCTGCATATGCGCATAGCAGATGGTTGAGCCAAAAAATTTAAAGCCACGCCTTTTCATATCGCCGGCAATTAAATCAGAGAGTGGCGTCGTGGCGGGAATATCTTTTAAGCTTGTCCAGCGATTAACGAGCGGGCGGTTATCCACATAGCCCCAGATATAATCGCTAAAACTGCCGAACTCCTGTTGAATATCGATAAACAGACGGGCATTGGAGATCGCACTGGTAATCTTTAAGCGATTGCGCACAATGCCTGCGTCGTTGATTAGGCGCTCGACATCTTTTTCCGTAAACGCCGCCACCCTGTGGACATCAAAATCAGCAAAGGCACTGCGGTAGGCTTCACGCTTGCGCAGTATGGTTATCCACGACAGGCCCGCCTGCGCCCCCTCGAGCAGCACAAACTCAAATAACTTCTTATCATCCCGGCAGGGCACTCCCCACTCATTGTCGTGATAATGCTGGTACAGTGGATCATCACCACACCAGCTACACCGGATTATCTCTGTCATTTGCCTTTCCTCAACTTGTGGCCTAGGGTATATCTAGAAATAGAGGGTATATCTAGAAATAGAGGGTATATCTAGAAATAGAGGGTATATCTAGAAATAGAGGGTATACCCCTAACTGTATCAGGAATTTTCTACTGACAAGTTATAGCTTAAGTTAATCAACCCCCAAGGCAATTCTATCGCGATGTTCAAACAGTTCCCGGCCATTCGACCCTACAGCAAACAGTTTATTGCCGTCACAGCACCGCACAAACTCTATGTCGAAGAGTCGGGCAATCCCGATGGCATCCCGGTGCTGTTTATTCATGGCGGACCCGGTGGAGGCACCTCAACCAGCGACCGCTGTTTCTTTGATCCGGAAAAATATCGCATCATCCTGTTCGATCAGCGCGGCTCAGGGCTGTCTACACCCCATGCCCGGCTCGAGGACAATAATACCGCCGCCCTGATTGAGGATATAGAGACCATTCGCCAAACCCTGCATATTCAACGCTGGGTTATTTTTGGGGGTTCCTGGGGTTCCACCCTTGGACTGCTGTATGCACAGAGCTATCCCGAGCGGGTAAGGGGACTGATATTACGCGGTATCTTTTTATGTCGTGATGAGGATATCAGCTGGTTTTACCAGGAGGGGGCCGGGCGCATCTTTCCCGACTACTGGAAACAGTACAGCCAGTTAATACCTGAAGACGAACGCGGCGATATGCTCAGTGCCTATTACAAGCGGCTAACCGGTGACAATGAACTGGAGCGTATGGCCGCGGCAAAGGCCTGGTCAATCTGGGAAGGGCGCTGTGCCACCCTGCAGAGTAATCCCGATGTCGTGGACCGCTTTGCCAACCCCCATATGGCTATGGCCATGGCCCGAATTGAGGCCCATTACTTTATCCACAAGGCCTTCTTGGAACCCAACCAAATTCTTAACCATGCCGGCAAGCTAAAAGATATTCCCGGCACGATTGTTCACGGCCGCTACGATATGGTCTGTCCGGTCAACCAGGCTTTTGCATTGAGTGCCGCCTGGCCCAACGCAAAACTGGAAATTATTGCCAATGCAGGGCACTCTTCCAGTGAGCGAGGGATTACCGATGCATTGGTACGTGCAACTAATAACCTTGCCTACCAGCTTGAACTCAACAGTGTGGACTAGCTCAGCACCCACTATTGCATAGGTTCAGGTAGTATCAGTTCAGGTAAACGCAACCAGGCCAGTGACAGAAAAATCATGATCGGACTTATTCAACGGGTGACAAATGCCAACGTCAGTGTGGACAACAGGGTCTGCGGTGAAATTAACCAGGGTATTCTGCTGCTGTTGGGCATACAGCGCGATGATGACGAAACCCAAGCTGATCGGCTTTTGGAGAAAATCCTTAACTACCGAATTTTTTCCGACAGCCAGGGCAAAATGAATTTATCCCTGCGCGATATTCAGGGTGGCCTGTTAATCGTATCCCAGTTCACTCTGGCCGCAGACACCAAAAAAGGCCTGCGCCCGAGTTTTACCTCTGCCGCCGCGCCGCAGGCAGCCGAAGCCCTTTACAACCACTTTACCGCGCGAGCTAAAAGCATGCACCAGGATACCCAGTGCGGAATCTTTGCTGCCGATATGCAAGTCTCGCTATGCAATGATGGACCGGTTACCTTTTCACTGCACAGCTAACTGATTAGACAACAAAACAGCACTACTGTAATGCTGAAACCAGGCGTTGGTGAAAGCCCTCAAAACCCCCATTACTCATAATCACAATATGTGACTTGTCTGAATCATCGAGCTGCTCGGCTGTTCTCGCCAACAACTGCTGAATATCATCATAGACAGTCGCCGGGATATCACAGCCCCGGGCAACTGACTCTATATCCCAGCTCACCGCTGCGCTTTTATACCAGAGCGCCTGATCAGCCTTATCCACAGCACGACTCAAAATACCCTGATGCAACCCCATCTTCATGGTTGCCGAGCGCGGCTCGATAATGACAATAATTTTTTCGTCGCCGACTTTGGCCCGCAATCCCTCAAGCGTGGTTTTAATCGCCGTCGGGTGATGGGCAAAATCATCGTATACAGTTACCCGGCTATCCTCGTGGATAATCTCCATGCGCCGTTTGACCCCAATAAACTCACTGAGCGCCCTACAGGCCGTGTCCAGGCCAACACCAACCGTACTGGCTGCCGCAATAGCAGCGACGCCATTTAATACATTGTGCAGACCGCTATGCGCCCAATTGACCTCAGCGGTTTTGTTCTCCGCCCCACCACTAACCTGAAAAGCTGAACCATCACTGTGTAACAGGCGATAGCGCCACTGCGCTGAGTTCTCGCCAGACGACTGTTCAGCAAGGGTTTGCAACTGACTCCAGCAACCCTGATCAATCACCTGCTGAATACTCTCAATGCCCGCCGGATAAATCACCGAACCTGAACCTGGAATTGTTCGCACCAAATGATGGAACTGCCTCTGGATTGCGGCCAGGTTGTCAAAGATATCGGCGTGATCAAATTCGAGATTATTAATCACCAGCGTATTGCTGTGATAGTGAACAAATTTGGAGCGCTTATCAAAAAAGGCGCTGTCGTACTCATCCGCCTCCACAACAAAGTAGCCGCCCTCACTGTTGTCACCAAGTCGCGCCGAAAGGCCGAAGTCACTGGGCACACCGCCAATTAAAAACCCCGGCGTTAATCCCGCGAAATCGAGAATTTTAGCCAGCATACTGCTGGTGGTGGTTTTGCCATGAGTGCCAGATACCGACAGTACATGTTGGTCGCGAAGCAGATTTTCCCCCAGCCACTGTGGCCCCGAGGTGTAGGCAAGGCGATTGTCGAGCATATACTCAACACAGGGATTGCCGCGCGACATAGCATTGCCAACAATAATCAAATCCGGGGCTGGCTGCAGCTGCACTGGATCGAATCCCTCAATCAGACCAATCCCGGCAAGCTGCAACTGCGTACTCATAGGTGGATAGACATTGGCATCACAACCCGTCACCTGGTGGCCGAGCTGTTTGGCAAGCTGGGCCAGGCTGCCCATAAATGTGCCGCAGATACCAAGAATATGAATATGCATAACTTGCCTTTTGCTGTAATAGTTTATTACTTTACTGTTAAATAATTTTCCCGAGGGATTATGTCACCGGGATAAAAAAACTGCTAAATATCTGCGTTTATAGTCTAAAAATACTGTTATACAACAGTGAACAACCTTTCCTCAATGTTTTGACATGCCGCTCAATGGACTAGAAGGATTGCATCATAGTGAAGAACATCTCCATAGGCCTGCTAATGATTCTCCTGCTATCCGGCTGTAGCGGCGGCGGTGGCGGACAGAGAGACTCGGGCAATGGCACTACTATCCCGCCGGTTTTCAGCAATCAGGACAACAGTATACCTCCCTGGGGCAGCTTCACTGCGCAAGCCGAGGATCCCGACAACCTTGCCGCACTGGCCCGTGAATTTGAAACTGAAGAATATGCTGGCATGGGTGCATTAGCTTTGATCAACGCCTCCAGCGCCTATGCCCGTGGCGCTACTGGTGATGGCGTTGAGGTCGGTGTTATTGATTCCGGCGTCTATGCAGAACACGCAGAATTTATCCGCGGCAATGGCAACAAAATCTCCTATGCCGGCAGCGACTACAACAGCGACAGGCCAAGAACCGATGAAGCTCTCAGTCATGGCACAGTCGTTGCCGGAATTATCGCCGCCAACAGAGATGACAATAACGTTGGCAGTGGCTTTAAAATGCACGGTGTCGCCTTTAACGCCATCATCAATACCTTTGAGATACCACTGGGCTCTGGCGATGGCCCCTACCAGCCACTCAATATTGATGACGTAAACTTTTCCACCGACAATTATTTCGCCAGTCGCTTCACCACCATGGCCGACCAGGCTGACATCATCAATATGAGCTTTGGCTTTTCTGGCGTAATCACCTCCTACAGCTCTGCAGAGATTGAATCTGCCTTTAGCGCCAGTCTCGATGCCCTCAGGCAATATGATAAATCCCGCGGCGATCGCTCTATCTTTGTGATAGCCGCCGGCAATGCGTGGAATGATCTCGACGAATTTGGCAATCTAGTCGATGCCAGCTCACCGGAGCTCCTTCCCGGCTTACCCTACCTATTTCCAGAGCTAAAAGACCATATGCTCGCTGTCGCTGCCGTTGATAGTGGTGGTGAGATATCCTTTTTCTCCAACCGCTGTGGCGCCGCTGCAGATTTTTGCCTGTCGGCCCCAGGCGGGGGCGACGCCAACAGTGATGGTACTTTTGGTGACAGCGAATTAATCTGGGGACCGAGCCCGCCACGGCCAGGTGCAGAGCCCAACAGCGATTACTATGTCGGCACCCTCGGCACATCTTTTGCCGCCCCACTGGTCAGTGGCTCACTGGCCCTGTTAAAGCAAATGTTTCCCAACGTTGGCAACCATGAACTGGTCAACCGCCTGTTGGTCACTGCCAATAAAACCGGCATCTACAGCGACAGCAGTATCTATGGCCAGGGACTGCTGGATCTGGATACCGCCACTCGCCCGGTTGGCTCAACCGCCGTTGCCTCCGGCAGCGATCTCGACAGTGGCCTAGTGGCCCTCAGCGACAGCCGCATACACACTTTTGGTGGCGCGCTCGGCAATAGCCTGCAAAGCGGACTCAGTGCCCACTCGATAGCCGTCTTTGACGAGCTTGGCTTCCCATTTTTGCAGAGTGCCGGCGTCTTGATCAGTAACAGTTCAACATCATCCAAAGCTTCGACCCTGCGTCACCGCACAGAGCAACTTGAAGGCGGCAGCAGAATTCAGGTCGGTGCGGCTATAAACTATTGGCAGCGCGACAACAGCTCAGGTTTCTACACAGACAACCCGAGCGATCAAATACAACCAGATTACCTTGCCCTGCAAACGCAAAATAGTCAGGGCGGCGAACGCTTTGCCGGCATTAACGCCAACCCCGGCTGGTTTTTCGGTGTCTATGCTGATGCACTTATCACCCCCGCTGCCACCCGTGATGACAGCAGCTTTGCCGCACCCTGGCTGCGCTTTGCACGCAATGGCTGGAGCAGCGGCGGGGCCATAGCGCTAGGTGATGGAAAATTACGGTTAGGGGTTTTTGAGGGCGCGGCGAGCTGGAATCGTTTTCAACCGGTCAGCGAACATCGCGGCAATGGCGCCATGATGGAATACAGTCTGTTTATTCATGAACAGGCGCTGGGGCTAAGCATCCAGAGTGGTTTTGTTAATGAGCGCGACACCTTTCTTGGTACCGAACTCGGCAGCGCCCTTGGTCGGCTGAAGAATAGCGAAACCTATTTCGCCGGCATCAATGGCCACCTGAATCTCAGGGACAACTGGCAGGGTCTGTTTGCCATCTACAGCGGTGTAACTGACTCTGGCCTCGAGCAGAACACAAACGGCAGTCTGTTCAATTTAGACAATTCGATCTCTAGCAGCGCATGGTCCCTTGGCCTGAGTGGTCACTCTGTCTGGCAACACAATGACCAGCTGAGTATCTATCTCGCTCAACCTCTGCGTATTGAACGCGGCAAAGCCAGCCTGCAATTGGCCAGTGGAAGAACTGTTGACCGCCAGGTAATCTACCAGACCGTTGCCATCGACCTTCAGCCCAAGGGTCGGGAACAACAACTGGAATTGAACTATCAGTTTGATCTGGGTACTGCCGTCGCCTCGTTACGGGTAGGGCATATTGTCCAGCCCAATCACAGCGTTCAAAACAGCCGATATTCAGCTATCAGGTTCTCACTGCACCAGCCGATTGGGCCCTAGAGAGCTCTCCAGGCATAACCTAAACAATGAATAAAGCGACTGGACGCCAGTCAGTCAAACGAAATAAAAACAAGGGAAGTTTTGTATGGGAAGAAGAAACGCATTTTACGCACAGTCCGGCGGTGTCACCTCGGTAATCAACGCCTCGGCCTGTGCTGTTATCGAAACCTGCCGCGCCAACAGCGATAAAATTGGCAGCGTCTACGCAGGCAAAAATGGCATCCTCGGCGCGCTTGACGAAGAGCTGATTGATACCAGCCTTGAATCCCCAGCCGCTATTGCCGCCCTCAAATACACCCCCGGCGGTGCCTTTGGCTCTTGCCGCTATAAAATGAAAGATCTTCAGGACAGCGATGCAGAATACCAGCGGCTAATTGAGGTCTTCAAGGCCCACAATATTGGCTACTTTTTCTACAACGGGGGCGGCGACTCCGCCGACACCTGCCTGAAGGTCTCACAGATATCTGAAAAGATGGGCTATCCGATCCAGGCCATCCATATCCCCAAAACCATCGACAACGATCTGCCACTAACTGACTGCTGCCCAGGCTTTGGCTCCGTTGCCAAATATGTCGCCGTCTCCACCAGGGAAGCCAGCCTGGATATCGCCTCCATGTGCGCCTCGTCGACAAAACTATTTATTCTTGAAGTGATGGGCCGCCACGCTGGCTGGATTGCTGCGGCTGGCGGGCTTGGCGCCGAAAAAGCCGGCGACCCACCGCATATTATTATCTTTCCGGAGATTCCCTTTTCCCAAGAAGATTTTATTGCCAAAGTCGAGGAAACGGTTAACCAAAAAGGCTACTGCGTAGTGGTCGCCTCCGAAGGTGCCAGCTATGCAGATGGCTCGCTGATCTCCGGTTCTGCCCATAAGGATGCCTTTGGCCACCAACAGCTGGGAGGTGTTGCCCCAACACTGGCCAGCATGGTTAAGCGGGCTCTGGGTTATAAATATCACTATGCCCTCGTCGACTATCTACAGCGTTCTGCAAGACATATCGCCTCAAAAACCGATGCTGAGCAGGCCTATGCCGTGGGCAAGGCCGCCGTAGAACAAGCTCTCGCAGGTAAGCGCGCGATAATGGTCACTATTGAGCGTAATAGCGGCGAAGAATACA
>ERZ1047472.1485-NODE-1485-length-18189-cov-9.506287_pt1 | contig 18189 bp, 13 predicted proteins | sample MGYA00383095_ERZ1047472 | MGnify/ENA primary metagenome ERZ1047472 (study PRJEB29581, sample SAMEA5548365) | metagenome | biome: marine; feature: coastal; material: water | depth 1 m | study: Short-term variability in the microbial, nano- and picoplankton... | reverse complement strand
AAAAGCAAGGTTTTTATATAATGGGTTGGGCAGACTCTGCAGCTCAAGTAATGCAAAAGGCTAGAGTATGTTTGGCTCCTTTGCGCTTTGGAGCTGGATTAAAAGGAAAATTGCTTGATGCCATGCTAAATGGCACCCCAGGGATAACAACCTCAATAGGCGCCGAGGGGATGTACCCAGATACCATAAACCCAGATTGTATTGCAGATACCCCAGAAGATTTTGCAAAGCTTTGTGTGGCAATCTATACCGATAAAACAAAATGGGAGCAAAACGCTCAAAGAGGTATTGATATTATAAAAGCGCGTTACAATGGCAAGGCCATTGCTAAGGGGTTTATGACTCACTTAGATGATTTGATAACTAGGCTAGCGCTTCATAGACAAGCACATTTTATAGGGCAAATTCTTCAACACCAGAGTTTACAAGCCTCCAAATACCTCAGTAAATGGATTGAAGAAAAAAACAAAGTGTAGTATACACTCCTTAAAATAATATGCTATTAGAGATATTAAAGAGTAAATTTATTATTGTTTACAAAAAATAGTGCATTGGCAAAAAATAGTTTTCCTTGTTCCCAGAAAGATCTAAAAAGCACATCATCTACAAGGTAAACAACACTTCCAGAGCCCATTCTAGCCTCCCCAAAAACCATTGAGTTTTTTAGTTTAGCTTTAGCATTCTTTCCAGAAAAACCAGAAACACTTATTGCATCTCCATTTATATACCCAACATTATAGCCATCTTCCATAAACTGGTAAGAGGTACTGCCTTGTTTTAATGAAAAATAAGAATCTCCATATCCATAGGCTAATGGATGAGAAGGATCTAATGTGATTTTATAAATACTACCGGTTATAAAATCTGTTACACTCTCCCGCTCACGCATATCATAGGGAGTTAGGTTTGTTTTGCTTAGATCTTCTAAATCATCTTGTTCATTGTTTTTTAAATCAAACCCTTTTTTATCCAAAAAGCTTCGCGTTGCACTACCCATGGCAATTACTTTTCCGCCACTGCGTATCCATTTTTTTAATTCCTTTATTTGCTGCTCCCCCAGTAATTTACTATAACGTCCTTCTGGTAATACCAAAACATTATATCTGGCCAGTTTAGAGAAAGACATGCTTTGTGTCTCTATGTGTGTTACAGGATAGTGTAATTGTTTCTCAAAGAAATGCCAAAGCGCTCCATAGCTTAAAGAAGATACTCCATCACCTTTTAAAAGTGCTATTTTTGGAGCGTTAATCATTTTTATATCTGGAGATCCCATATCTGTCTTAGTGTCACCAAAAGTAGTGTTTGATGCAAATAATGTGCGGCCATGTTTGTTGGCAATTTCATTTAGTTTTTGATAAAATTTTGGGGTGTCTTTGTTGTCACTTTTTGTGATTACTAAACTACCTCTTTCAAAATTTTCTCCACCAAAGCGTAGTTTTTTCTCAGTAAAACGAACCTTAATGTTTTCTTGTAAAAGCGCTGCTAAAAAATGAGCATCTTTGATGGTGTTCCAAGATGCTATAAAACCAGCAGCTGTTGTATTTGTGTTTTGTGAATTGTTATCTGCTTTAGTTTGGGTTGCATCTACCAGGGTTTTTGAAGCAATTGCCTCCAGTCCATAAGCGTACGGAATACTCCATGCTGTGATATCATAGGTGAGGGGCTCCTCTAGGCTTGCATCTGGTTCAAACAAAACTTTAATCATTTTCCCTTTTGCTTGATTGGTACTTACTACCAATGCGCCATTTGTGTTCATGGAGCCTTTACCAGCGGTAGTGTAGTGGTATCCAGAAACACTTCCTGGACCTGCATATCCATAGCTAATCTCATGCTTGTCAAGCAATTGTGTGAGTAGCGAAATTTTATCTGGATGCCCCTGCAGTACATAACTTTTATATGTAAGGGCTTCGTTGGTAAAGAATTTTTTAAACTCTGTGTTTAATTCTGCTGCATTTTTACTTCCCATTTCAACGGTAGATAACCCCGTGGTGGTATGGTGTGCCACCCGGTCTACAAGGGTAAGCTCGTATCCCTCATCTGTGTTAATTCCTAAACCTGCGCGACCATGACCGGCTTGTTCATAGGTCATACCTATGGCGCCCATAAAGGTTGGGTAGGTGTCTCCATAACTTGGGTATAATAAATCAAACCGCTCTCTAGTGAAAAACAACCAACCTTCTTGGTCAAAATACCTAGCATGATTTTTTCCAATTTGTGTTTGAAAATCTCTTTGAAAATCGCTAATCACCTCATGAAATGGCTCTGCGGCTGGCGCAAAATAATAAGGTTCATTAATGCCTTGTTCATGAAAATCAACATGAATATGTGGCATCCATTTGTTGTAAATTTTTAAACGTTGTTGTGTTTCTACCTGTGTGGCCCAAGCCCAATCTCTATTAAGGTCAAATAGATAGTGGTTAGGTCTTCCTCCTGGCCAAGGCTCGTTATGCTCATCTGCATCTTGAATAGCATTATAAGGAGTAGATTTTACTTGATTATACCAATTTGCATATCTGTCTCGCCCATCAGGGTTTACACACGGATCTATGATAACTACCGTGTTTTCTAGCCATTTTTGCTTATTAGTTATTAAATCGTAGACTGTGGTCATGGCAGCCTCTGTGCTTGATGCTTCATTACCATGTACATTATAACTCAGCCAAACAATTGCTTTTGTAGGTGCTGCCTCTCCTTTTATGATGCTAGCATTTTTTAGGTTGTCTAAGCGTATTTGTTCTGCGTTTTTTATGTTTTGTGCACTAGATACCACAGCGTAGGTTAAGCTGCGTCTTTCATTGGTCTTTCCGTAGGCTTGATATGCTACCATATCACTATGTAAAGCTACATGCTCAAAATAATCTACCACATCTGCATGACGCGTGAATTGTGTCCCTATAGTGTAGCCTAAAAATTCGCTAGGAGATTGAAGTTGTCCATATCCAACAGCATTCACAAAAAGTACAAGGGTAATGATTAGGTTTTTCATAGTCTTTTTTGGTGTAATAATTTCAAATGCTAATATACCCTGAAATTTAATAAAACTGGTGCTTATCAAAAATTTAGTCTACAAAATAGGGCTGTTTCATTGTTAATTATTTTAAAAATTTCTTTTCAGAAATGATAGTTATTAATTAAAGGGTATTTTTGTTTTATGCCATCAACTTCTATTTCCTATTCAAAGACTGGTTATTTCTCAAAGACCATGGGTGACTATCTTAAGCAAGATACATCGCTAGAGTCTTTCTACGGAAAATTTCCAACCATTGAGGGTATTAAACAGCAATTAGAAGAAAAACAAAAGAGTTTCACCCAAAAGGGAAGAAGTGTTTTAGTGTCTCAATTACAAGAACAATATGCGGGTGTAACTATAAGCCAAGCTACACAAGATAATATTAGCGTTTTGTCTAAGAATTCAACATTTACTGTTACTACAGGCCATCAGCTAAATTTGTTTTCTGGCCCCATGTATTATATATACAAAATACTCTCTGTTATTAACCTCACAGAACAACTTGCCAAAAAATACCCAGAAAATAATTTTGTTCCCGTATTTTGGATGGCTACAGAAGACCATGATTTTGAAGAAATTAATGGGTTTAATTTTAAAGGAAATAAAATAAAATGGGACACTACTCAAAGCGGTCCCGTAGGTAGATTTTCTACAAAAGTCCTACAAGATTTAGTCACTGTTTTAAGATCAGAATTTGGACAAACCACCAACGGAGGCTATTTGCTAGATCTATTTCAAGCGGCCTACTTGCAAAACGACACCTTAGCCCAGGCCACCCGTTTTATTACAAATGCGCTTTTTGGCAGCTATGGTATTGTTGTTTTGGATGGCGATGACAGCGAGTTAAAAAAACAGTTTACCTCTTATGTAGAAGCAGAGCTGTTTGCCAAAAAAGGTTTTAAAGAAATTTCCAAAACAAGCAAAAGGTTAGTTTCTCTTGGGTATAGCGAGCAGGTACATCCGCGAGAAATTAATTTGTTTTACATCAAAGATGGATTAAGAGCGCGCATTATAGAAAAAGACGGCGCATTTTTAATTAATAATACATCTTTGGTCTTTTCTAAGGCCCAGATGCAAGACCAGGTATCTAAGTATCCCCAGCGGTTTTCTCCAAATGCTTTACTGCGTGGTTTGTATCAAGAAGTTATTTTGCCAAACCTATGTTATGTTGGCGGCGGGGGTGAATTGGCTTACTGGTTTCAACTGAAAGATTATTTTGAATCTGTTGGGGTTGCCTTTCCTGTTTTGTTGCTGCGCAACAGCGCTGTTTTAGCCAATAAAAAACTAGCACGTAGGTTAAAACAACTTGATGTTTCTGTACAAGATATTTTCAAAAAAGACCCAGCTCTCTCTTCTTGGTTTGCGCACAAAGTTTCACAGATTCCTATTGATTTCTCGGCACAGCGGGCGCACCTTGAAAAACAGTTTGAGGAGCTGCATACTATAGCCGCTAAAACCGACGGCTCTTTTTTAGGCGCAGTTACAGCGCAACAAAAAAAGCAAATCAATGGCCTGCTTCATTTAGAGAAACGTCTTTTAAAAGCTCAGAAAAGAAAACATGCAGATCAACTAAGTAGATTAATTTCCTTACGGGCTGAGATTTTTCCAGGTGGAAATCTGCAAGAGAGAATAACAAATTTTTCTGAATTTTATTTGGAATTTGGACCTGGCTTAATCCCTACAATTAAACAAAATTTAAACCCTCTTGACGGAAACTTTACTGTAATTTATTTATAATACATCCTCTTGTTTACATCTTTGTTAAAATTTCCAATAAATTCTTTTGACAAGCCCTAGCAAAATTACTTTTTTGAAGTATTTTTGTTTATGCAAAATAACGTCCTCATTCTTGATTTTGGATCGCAATACACGCAGCTCATTGCTAGACGTGTTAGAGAATTAAACATCTACTGCGAAATACATCCATACAACAAAGTACCACAAGATTTATCAACTTTTAAAGCCGTTATTTTATCTGGAAGTCCTTCTTCGGTTCGTTCAGATCAAGCGCCAGCTCCAGATCTTTCAAATATAAAAGGAGTTTTACCTTTATTGGGTGTTTGTTATGGCGCTCAATATTTAGCCCATTTCTTTGGAGGGAAAGTTTCTCCATCAAACATTAGAGAGTATGGACGTGCCAATTTAACCACCATACATGATCATGCCGGTTTGTTTGCAGGCATTAGTGAAGACACCCAAGTGTGGATGAGCCATAGTGATACCATTAGTGAGTTACCTCATAATGGAGTGCGGTTGGCAAGCACCAATGATGTTGCCAACGCAGCCTACAGAATTGAAGGAGAAGACACCTATGCTATTCAGTTTCATCCAGAGGTCTATCACACAAAAGATGGTAAACAACTGTTAGATAATTTCTTAATTGAAATTGCAGGGGTAGACCCTAGCTGGACACCTGCTGCTTTTGTAGATACTACAGTAGCACAGTTAAAAGAAAAAATTGGTAAAGATAAGGTTGTTCTTGGTTTAAGTGGTGGTGTAGACTCTACCGTAGCGGCAATTTTATTACACAAAGCAATTGGAGATAACCTTTATTGCGTTTTTGTAAACAATGGACTTCTGCGTAAAGATGAGTTTTCTAGTGTGTTAGAACAATATAAAGGCATGGGTCTAAATGTGAGGGGAGTGGATGCTGCAGACCGGTTTATGAAGGCGCTAAAAGACAAGTCTGACCCAGAAGAAAAACGTAAAGCAATTGGAGGCACTTTTATTGATGTATTTGATCAGCAGGCTACAGCAATTAAAGATGTCGTGTACCTTGCTCAAGGCACCATATATCCAGATGTGATAGAAAGCGTTTCTGTTAATGGGCCATCCGTTACTATAAAATCTCACCATAATGTCGGTGGGTTGCCAGATTACATGAAATTAAAGATTGTAGAGCCGCTACGTATGTTATTTAAAGATGAGGTACGTCGTGTTGGTGCACAAATGGGTATCGATCCAAAATTATTAGGACGCCATCCTTTCCCAGGACCTGGTTTAGCCATTCGTATTTTAGGGGATGTTACTCCAGAGAAAGTACGTGTTTTGCAAGAGGTAGATCATATCTTTATTCAAGGCCTTAGAAAGTGGGATTTGTATGATAAAGTATGGCAGGCAGGAGCCATGTTGTTACCCGTTAATAGTGTTGGGGTGATGGGTGATGAGAGAACCTATGAAAAAGTAGTTGCCCTGCGTGCCGTAGAAAGCACAGATGGTATGACCGCAGACTGGGTAGATTTGCCTTACAAATTTCTGCAAGAGACTAGCAATAATATTATAAACAGAGTTAAGGGGGTTAATAGAGTAGTGTACGATATTAGTAGCAAGCCGCCTGCAACCATAGAGTGGGAGTAGTTTCTTAGAGGTGTTAGCTCACTTTTTTGCTAGCTACAGCTTTGTTGGCACTGATTTTGTGTTGGTATGTTGCCAAGCTTTTTTTAGGTTGTTTTGATAGAACTTTTGATTGTATGTTTCGGTTTTTTATTTTTAAATTTCAGGATCATTTATAAAAACACAAACATGAAGTATTTAATTTCTCTTTGTATGGTCTGTATTTTTTTTGTCAGTAGTGTGGCTACTGCACAAAAAGAATATGAAACCCATAGGGTTCAAAAAAACCAAAGCCTATCCCAAATTGCTATATTATATGGGGTTTCTCAGGCTGCGATAAAAAAACGAAATCCAGAGATTGAAAATGAGCTGTCTGCAGGTACCCTTCTTATAATCCCTACCGCAAGTAAATTAATAGATGCGCAAAATCCTCCCAAATTCAAAAAACATAAAGTAAGAAGAAAAGAAACCCTCATTAGTATCTCCAAAAAATACAGTGTCTCCATTGATGCAATAAAACGCTATAACAAACAGCTATACGCGCGTCAAATAAAAAAGGGGGAAAGACTGCAAATCCCAACGCATTTAAAAATCGTAGACTCTGGTGTAGTAATCTATAATGACTCTATAGCTTCTGGAACGATTACTCTTGACACATCTAATCTTTCAAAACATATAGTAAAGGCCAAAGAAACACGCTATGGTATTGCTAGAATGTATGGCATTACGGTAAGTGAGTTGGAGCAAATGAACCCTGAATTAGGGGAAGGGCTTTCTCAAAATGCAATTATTAATGTACCCTCTAAAGCTATTTTACAAACCGCTATTGCAGAGAAAGGCTATCGGTTTTATCAGGTGCAACCCAAAGAAGGGTTTTACAGATTAAAAGTAAAAACCAACCTAACAAAAGAAAAGATTATTGCTTTAAACCCATATGCCAAAGACGGCTTGCAAGAGGGTATGATTTTAAAAATACCTTCAGATACAGCTACTGCAATAACTGGCCAAATCAACAAAAGAGATTTACAGCAAACAATTATTGACACCTCACAAAAGCGAATTGCGGTATTACTCCCCTTTAGGTTAAATAAAATAGTTTCAGACTCCTTATCAGTAAAACAACAGGAAATTAAAAGAAACAGGTTGATGTCTTTGTCTTTAGATTTTTACAGTGGGCTTTTAATGGCTACAGAATTTGCCAAAGACAAAGGAATCTCTTTGCAGCTTGATGTGTTTGACACCCAATACAACACTGCTATTGTTAGTGATATTATTAACAGCAACACTTTTGATAATTTTGATGCCGTTATAGGGCCCTTGGGTCAAAAAAACATAGAAAAGGCAGCCGCTATGCTGCAGGATACTAATGTGCCTCTTTTTTCTCCCTTGAGTAATAAACAAATCAAGGTCTCTAAAAATGTGTTTCAGAGTTTACCAAGTAATGCAATGCTAGAAGATGGAATGCTCCGGTACATTGTCTCTGGCATGAGTGATAAAAATGTGATTGTTATTACAGATAGTACTAAAACAGCCCAACTAGCAAAAATAATGTTGGCAATCCCAGATGCTAGAGTAGTTTCTTTGCGCGAGGAAGGTTTTTTACGCCTTGAGGATGTTGAGAATCAAATAGATGAAACTAAAGAAAACTGGGTAATTCTTGAAGCAACAGATCCTATTTTAATAAGTAATGTGGTTGGAGTTTTAAATGGTTTGCCTGTTATAGACCCAGATCTAGAAGAAGAGGAAGAAGAGGAGCCCGTAGATTATGAAATACGATTATTTAGTTTAGATAAAAACGCTGCCTTTGATTACCATGATGTCTCTAATGTACATCTAGCAGAGTTAAATTTTACATTTCCGTCTGTAAATAAAAACTATAATTACAAAGACAAAAACGCCTTTTTAATTAGTTATAAAAACAAATACGGGGTGTTGCCTAATCGGTTTGCTGTTCGTGGTTTTGATTTAACCTATGATGTTATTTTAAGACTAGCCAGCTCAGAAGATATATTTGCTGCATCCGATCAAGAGTTTGAAACCCAGTATATTGAAAATAAATTTAGGTACTCAAAAAGTCTTTTGTCTGGGTATCAGAACAATGCCTTTTATATTATAAAATACCAAGAGAATCTACAATTTCAAGTTTTAGAATAATGAGCACAGCCAAAGTCACATACCAAGCAAACCTGAGAACATCCTGCCAGCACATAAAATCTGGTGCAACATTTATTACAGATGCTCCCACAGATAACAACGGAAAAGGGGAGGCTTTCTCTCCCACAGATACCATTGCAACTGCGCTAGGGAGTTGCATGCTTACAGTTATGGGTATCAAGGCAAATACTATGGAAGATGTTTCTATTGATGGTGCCACTGCTCTGGTTACAAAAACAATGGCTAGTAATCCAAGGCGTATTTCTAAAATTGAAATAGTATTTAATTTTCCAACAAAATTGGAGCCTAAGGCTCAAAAAATACTTGAAAACACAGGCAATACCTGTCCTGTTCATTATAGCCTACATCCAGATATTGAAAAAGTAATTACCTATCATTGGGGTGGTTTATAACTGTCATAACTTTCTCTTTAAGGTAATGGTAGTATATGTTTAAAACCCAACCCTCTGTTATTTAATGTTTCACCAAACAAATAATTGTACCCTATGGCTTCTGGATCTAAAAAACCGCTTTCTGCTCCACAACATTTGGTAAGATTGGCAAATTACAAAATGCCGTTTGGGAAATATAAAAACTGGTACTTGGTTAACATACCTGAGCCTTATTACGTTTGGTTTAAGCAAAAAGGTTTTCCTGAGGGTACCCTTGGAAATCTATTGCAAGAAATGTATGAAATAAAACTAAATGGGCTAGAAGATTTAATTAGGCCCTTAATTAAAAAATAATCTCATTTTATTTCTTTTTTAAAGCAACCTTTCTTTCACTATTACATCTTTAGTGTATAAACTAAATTAAAATATGTATTTAATAGCAAAATCTGTGTCAAAATGGTATCCAGAACTCTTCTTGATTTTGTCTGTTATTATTTATTGGACACTAACAGCAAGCCTTGTTAATCCTGTTGCTATTTCACTGGTAGTGCTTTTGGTCACTCAATTGCGTTTTAAAAACAAAACCTTTGGTGTTGTGCTGTCTTTTATTTTTATGTTGCTTAGTTTTTACATGATGTTGGCTATTTTCTCAGACATAGTGAATCTAGATTTTTTCTATCCTAGGGGTTTATTGATGCTTGGTTTTGGAACGCTCTACTTTGGAGGTACTGCTTATTTTGCCTTTGTTTTACTTAGAAAAAACAATAGCACCAACAATGAGCGTTTGCCTATAGGGAATGATTAATTTTTCTCTAAGATTTGTCCTTAAAAATTTCCGTTGCTTTCTTTAAAAATAGTATGTAGATATGGGTTAAAATACCTAACTTTACATCCCGTATACAAACTAAGTTAAGGCCATTCATGAGTACTACAAAATACATCTTCGTTACGGGCGGGGTTTCTTCCTCTTTAGGGAAAGGAATCATTGCAGCATCCCTTGCAAAACTACTACAGGCAAGAGGTTATCGAGTTACCATCCAAAAATTAGATCCATACATTAACGTAGATCCGGGAACATTAAACCCCTATGAGCATGGTGAGTGTTATGTTACAGATGATGGCGCCGAGACAGATTTAGACCTAGGGCATTATGAACGTTTTTTAAATGTTCCTACCTCACAGGCCAATAATGTTACTACCGGCAGAATTTACCAAAGTGTTATTGAAAAAGAACGTCGGGGTGAGTTTTTAGGCAAAACAGTTCAGGTGGTACCTCACATTACTAACGAAATAAAAGAGCGCATCCAGATACTAGGGAAAAGCGGAGACTATGATATTGTTATAACAGAAATAGGAGGAACCGTTGGTGATATAGAATCATTACCCTACATAGAATCTGTACGTCAATTAAAATGGGAGTTAGGAAATCAAAACTGTTTAGTAATTCACTTAACTCTTATTCCATACCTCTCTGCTGCAGGTGAGTTAAAAACAAAACCCACGCAGCATTCTGTGAAAACCTTAATGGAGAGTGGTATCCAGGCAGATGTTTTGGTCTGTAGAACTGAGCATCATTTAAGTGAAGAGTTGCGTCATAAACTAGCCTTATTTTGTAATGTAAACAAAGATGCTGTTATAGAATCTATAGATGCATCTACTATTTATGATGTACCAAATTTAATGCTAGAAGAAGGCCTCGATACCGTAACCCTTCAAAAACTGGGTTTAGAAGATACAGGAAGCCCTACGCTTACTACTTGGAATGAATTTGTAAAAAGATATAAAAACCCAAAGGCACATGTTACTATTGGTCTCATTGGTAAGTATGTGGAGCTTCAGGATAGTTATAAATCTATCCTTGAGTCTTTTATTCATGCAGGAGCTGCCAATGAAGTGAAAGTAAAAGTAGAGTCTATCCATTCAGAATTTTTGGACGGCTCAAATGTAGCCAGCCAAATGCAAGGGCTAGATGCCGTTTTAGTGGCTCCAGGTTTTGGAGAACGTGGTATAGAAGGCAAGGTAGAGGCCGTACGTTACGCAAGAGAAAATAAACTTCCTTTTTTGGGTATTTGTTTAGGAATGCAAATGGCCGTTATAGAATATAGCCGAAATGTGCTGGGATTAAAAGATGCGAATTCTACAGAGATGAATGAAAACACACCTTTTCCGGTTATAGATTTAATGGAGGCTCAAAAAACTATTACAGAAAAAGGAGGAACCATGCGTTTGGGTGCTTGGGACTGCGAGCTTATAAATGGGAGTATTGTTAGAGATGTGTATGGAACAAAAAACATTGATGAAAGACACCGTCATCGTTTTGAATACAACAACGCCTACAGAGATCAATTAGAGGCTGCAGGTTTAAAAACAACAGGTATTAACCCAGAAACCAATTTAGTAGAGATTGTAGAGATTGAAGACCATCCTTGGTTTGTAGGAGTTCAATACCACCCAGAATATAAGAGTACTGTTGCCAACCCGCATCCATTATTTGTTAGTTTGGTGGCTGCTGCCCTTACCTATAGCAATACGAAGTAAGACAATATGGCGCAAAAATAAGTTGGGCTAGATTTTTGAAATTATGTACACAGAGTTAGCTCTGAAATGTTAAACAACAAAAACCAGTAAGATTGGTTTTACTATTTCCGCAGAAAATTTAAAAGCGGAGCATCATTATGGAAGAAAAGAAATTTGATTTAAATTCGATTATAGGTTTTGTGTTAATTGGTGCCATCTTTATTTGGATGTTGTATTTGCAACAACCAACCCAAGAAGAAATTGCTGCCCAAGAAGCAGAAATAGAGGCCCAAGCAAAGGCTGCAGCTGATTTGGCTGCATCTAAGGCATCTGATGTTGATGTCACTCTAAATGAAGCAACTCAGAGCATGGCCTCTGGAAGCGCCACAGATTCTGTAGGAATGCAAAAACTTCAAAACAGGTTAGGGTCTTTTGCCTATTCTGCAAGTCTTGCCTCTGCAAGTGATGCTACTACTGTTATAGAGAATGATGTACTATCTCTAACCATAAGCAATAAAGGTGGGTATGTAATACAGGCTCGTTTAAAGCAGCACACTACCTATGATTCTATACCAGTCTTTCTTATTAAAGATGGAAACGCTAGTTTGAATTTTCAATTCTCTGCAGAAAATAGATTGCTAAATACCCAAGAGTTATACTTTGAGCCAAGACTCTCTCAAAATGGAGATAATCAAGTGCTTACCATGCGCTTAAAAGCTTCTGATACTTCTTATTTAGAATACAGATATGAGCTTATCCCTGGAGAGTACATGACCAATTTTAGTATTACATCTCAAGGTTTAGAAGATGTTCTAAACACTAGCCAACCTATGTATTTAGATTGGAAACTAAAAGGGTATAGACATGCAAAGAGTATTAGTTATGAAAACAGATACTCTAGATTAACCTATGAGTATGAAAATGACAAATATTCAAAGCTTTCTCCAACGGGAGAGGATCAAGATGTTGAGGTAGGTGTTAATTGGTTAAACTTTAGACAGCATTTCTTTAGTTCTATGCTTCTTACAGACACTTCTTTTAAAGAAGTAGCCTTCAGCTCTAGAGATCTTGTTGAGGATGAAACGGTAGATACTGTTTACACAAAGCAGTATGGAGCTAAAATATTAATTGAACCAAAGGCTGGTGCAGTTGCTCAAAACATGAACATGTATTACGGCCCAACCGATTATAAAATATTTAAAAAGTACGATCGTAATCTAGATCAGGCAATGCCTCTTGGTTGGGGTATTTTTGGTATGATTAACAAGTATGTAATTATCCCACTATTTGGTTTTCTGAGCGGCTTTTTACCTGCAGGAATTGCTATTATTATGCTAACGGTTTTATTGAAGTTGGCACTTTCCCCAGTTCAATACAAGCAATATCTAGCCCAAGCAAAAATGAAAGTGCTCAAACCAGAGATTGATGCTATTAAAGAGCGTTTGGGAGATAATAAAATGAAAATACAACAAGAAACAATGAAGTTGCAAAACATTGCAGGTGCCAGCCCACTCAAGGGTTGTTTGCCCGCCATATTGCAAATCCCTGTGTTTTATGCCTTGTTTACTTTTTTCCCAACAGCCTTTGATCTTCGTCAAAAGAGTTTCTTGTGGGCAGATGATTTATCTAGTTATGATACCGTATATCAATTTCCTGCAGGATTCTCCATTCCGTTTTATGGAGATCATGTAAGTTTATTTCCTATCCTGGCATCACTGGCGATCTTCTGGTACATGACTATGACCATGGGGCAAAACATGCAAGCGCAGCAGCAGCCTGGTATGCCAAACATGAAGATATTAATGTACTTGTCTCCACTATTTATGTTAGTATTCTTTAATAACTACGCCAGTGGATTATCACTGTACTACTTTGTATCTAATTTAATTACTATTGGTATTATGTTAGTGATTAAAAATATGATCATTGATGAAGATAAAATAAAAGCTCAAATTATAGTAAATAAAGCCAAGCCCAAGAAACAGAATAAGTTTCAGAAAAAAATGGCAACGATGATGGAGCAGGCAGAGGAGCAGAAAAAGTTGCAAAAGAAGAAGAAAAAATAATACACTCTGGTGCACAACACAAGAACGTAATATAAGCAATAGAGTGTGTCTGTACCACAAAACCTAATATCTATGAAAAGGATTGTTGTATTTGTTTTTATATTTTGCTTTTCTGTAGGTCCTCTTTTTGGGCAACAAATCAACCAAAGGGACGCCAATGGTCTGCGCCAAGGGCTCTGGCAAAAGCAGTACCCAGACTCTCAGCAGCTGCGCTACAAAGGTAACTTTGTAGATGATAAAGAAGTAGGTACTTTTTCTTTTTATTGTGAAACTTGCGGGGAGCAACCCTTTTGTGTCAAAGATTTTTTTTTAGATGCCCCTACAAAGGTTAGGTATTACAATCAAACAGGAGATTTGGTTAGCGAAGGTTTTATGAGCGGTAAGCAGCGTATTGGTTTGTGGCTTATTTTTCATGAAAATTCTCAAAAAGTAATGACTAAAGAGTTGTATGTTTCTGACAAACTCCATGGAGAAATAACTACCTATTATCTCTCTGGAGAAATAATTGAAACAACTACATATCTCAACGGTCTTAAACAAGGTAAGAGTTCTTATTACGCTCCAGATGGTGTTAAATTAAAAGAGCTGTCTTATAACAATGACCTTTTAGACGGTCCTGCGGCCTATTATTCTCACACCGGTAAACTTACCATGAAGGGAGATTATAAAAACGGAGCACACCATGGCGTGTGGAATTATTATAAGGACGGAAGATTTCTATTAAGCGAAACCTTTCCTAAACCAGAAAATAAAAACTAGTACAAGGTCTAAGGCAGCACCTGCCTTTATCTTTAAAAACAGAAAATGAAACGTGTTGTTGTTGGTCTTAGTGGAGGAGTAGACTCTAGTGTTGCTGCATATATTTTAAAGCAGCAGGGCTATGAGGTTATTGGCCTTTTTATGAAAAACTGGCACGATGATTCTGTAACCATTAGTGAGGAGTGTCCTTGGCTAGAAGATAGCAATGACGCTATGTTGGTGGCTCAAAAATTAAACATTCCTTTTCAAACCGTAGATTTAAGCCAGCAATACCAAGAGCGTATTGTTGACTATATGTTTAGGGAGTATAAAATGGGTAGAACACCAAATCCAGATGTGCTTTGTAATCGTGAAATTAAGTTTGACGTGTTTATGAAAATCGCCCTTGATTTGGGCGCAGATTATGTTGCAACAGGTCATTACTGTAGAAAAGCCACTCAAAGTATAAAAGGTAAGGATGTCTATAGCTTGTTATCTGGTAAAGACCCTAACAAAGACCAAAGCTATTTTTTATGTCAATTATCTCAAGCTCAATTGGCAAAAACATTGTTTCCTATTGGCGAAATGCTAAAGCCTGATGTTCGAAAAATTGCAGCCCAGCAAGATTTGATCACCGCAGACAAAAGAGATTCTCAAGGGCTTTGTTTTATTGGTAAAGTTCGCTTGCCAGAATTTCTGCAACAACAATTAGCACCCAAAAAAGGAGCTATTGTTGAGGTGGCTTCAGATAGCCAAAAATACAAGCATACACCAACTAGCTTTTCTTCAGAAATAGAAAAACTACAATACCTGTCTACAAAAATATCTTACAGCATTGTAGACGGAAAAAAAGTAGGAGAACATCAAGGAGCGCATTATTTTACTAATGGCCAGCGTAAGGGGCTTGCCGTTGGAGGAACCAAAGAACCTTTGTTTGTAATAGCCACAGATGTTAATGAAAATGTTATTTACACCGGCCAGGGTAAAGATCATCCGGGTTTATACCGCAGCGGCTTGTTTGTAAAACAAGATGATATTCACTGGATAAGAAAAGATCTTACCCTTTTAAAAGAAGAGACTTTAGAGGTTATGGCTCGTATTAGGTACAGGCAAAAGCTTGAAAAAGCAACGCTTCACCAAACAGCTTTGGGTATGTTTGTTGTTTTTGATACTCCTCAGTCTGCCATTACCCAGGGGCAATTTGTTGCTTGGTATAATGAAGATGAATGTTTGGGTAGTGGGGTTATTTCTTAAGTCAAAGATATTGTATCTTTATAAGACTTATTTTTGGTTATAAATTTCCATGACACACAAAAAAATTGCTATGAAAAAAACAGTATTACTTCTTTCTTTTTTGTTTTTTCAAGCTATCATCTTACACGCCCAAGAGGATGCTTTGGTTTTCTTTCAGGACAAAGAAAATATAGCAGCTGCTCTTGAAAACCCTATTTCTATTTTAACTCAAAAAGCAATAGATAGAAAATTATTACATAACACACCTATTGATGCAAGAGATGTTCCTGTTAATGAGGCATATATTACAGCCATCAAAGACATCTCGGGCATTACTGTTTTTGCTAAATCAAAGTGGATGAATTGTGTGTATGTTAGAGCAGATTTGCAAAGCCTTGAGGCCCTTGAAGGGTTAGACTTTGTTAGCCATGTAGAGTATGCAGACAAGAGTTTAAATTTAGCCCCTATTATTGGTGGCACAACAGAGGATAAATTTCTTATAGAAAATCAAATCAATAGTATTGTCTATGATTATGGCGCAGCTACCAATCAAGTAGAAATGATTGCTGCCAATTTTTTACACCAGCAAGATTTTACAGGCACTGGTGTGGATATTGCAGTTTTGGACAGTGGGTTTCCTGGAGCGCTAACAAATCCAGCCTTTGAAACTATATTAGATCAAGGTAGGCTTTTAGGTACCTATAATTTTATAACCAGAGAAGCATCTGCAGATACCTCGAGTTCTCACGGATCAAAAACCTTTAGTGATATTGGAGGATATTTAGAAAACGAATTTGTTGGTACCGCGCCAGGTGCCTCTTTTTATCTCTATGTTACAGAAGATGTAACTCAAGAAAACCCAGTAGAGGAAGCTTGGTGGGTAGAAGCCTTAGAACGTGCAGATAGCCTAGGAGTTAGCGTTGTAAATACCTCCTTAGGATACCAAGATTACGATAACCCTGCCTATACTCATTCTTATGAAGATTTAGACGGCTTTACAACCATTGCTGCAAGGGGAGCCAATCATGCCTTTGATAAAGGAATGTTATTATTAACCTCTGCCGGTAATGATGGGCAATCTTTTGGTTTTGTTGCAACCCCAGCAGATGCTCCAGGATGCCTGAGTATTGGAGCAGTAGATCAAGACGGAATATATGCAGGTTTTAGCTCTTTTGGTCCTAACAGCTCAGGGCTTAGAAAACCAGATGTAATGGCGCAAGGAGTTTCTGCAGCTGTCGTAGATCAAAACGGGGCTGTAGATTTTAACAGCGGCACTTCTTTTAGTTCCCCAATTATGGCAGGAGCTATTGCTAGTTTATGGCAATCAAGACCAGAGGCTACCAATGCACAAATAATGCAAATAGTGAGAGCCTCGGCTCACTTGTTTGATAACCCAACAGATCTTATGGGGTACGGCATACCAAATTTTGAAATAGCGTATAATGCCCTGCAGATTCTTGGAGCGCAAACTGATTTTTTAGACATTCAGTTTGCTATGTATCCAAACCCTGCCAAAGATGTTGTTTCTTTTAACATTCCTAGTGCCATAGAAAAAGCCCAGGTGAGTGTCTTTACAATTAGTGGCCAACAGGTATTTTCTTCAGAAATAACACCGAATCAAAACACCATAGATATCTCTGGTGTAGCCTCAGGGATTTACATCACAAAGGTGAAATCTGGTACCACTAAAAATTCTTTTAAACTGATAAAAAAATAGTGGAAAATAGAATTACAAAACTTTTTAAAATCCGATACCCACTTATTCAAGCGGGTATGATTTGGAATAGCGGCTGGAAACTAGCAAGCGCTGTGAGCAGTGCAGGCGGTCTTGGTATTATTGGCGCAGGATCTATGTATCCAGATGTATTACAAGAACATATTACAAAGTGTAAGGCGGCTACTACAAAACCATTTGGAGTAAATGTACCTATGTTGTATCCTAACATAGATCAGATTATTGAAATTATTATTAAGGAAAAAATTCCTATTGTTTTTACATCAGCAGGAAATCCTAAAACACATACACAGCGTTTAAAGCAACATGGTATTACTGTGGTACATGTTGTAAGTAGTGTGAAATTTGCTCTAAAAGCACAAGATGCAGGAGTAGATGCTGTAGTTGCAGAAGGTTTTGAGGCAGGAGGGCACAATGGTCGTGATGAGACCACTACCTTTACTTTGATACCAATGGTTAAAGAACAAATACGTGTACCACTAATAGCTGCTGGAGGTATTGCCAACGGGCGAGGTATGCTGGCAGCAATGATTTTAGGGGCAGATGGTGTACAAATAGGGAGTAGGTTTGTTGCAAGTCAAGAGAGTAGCGCACATCAAGACTTTAAACAAGAAGTTATTAAGGCAAAAGAGGGGGATACCCTTTTAACGTTAAAAGAACTAGCACCTGTTCGCCTTCTTAAAAATAAGTTTTTTGACCAAGTAATGGAGCTGTATAAAACAAATCCAAGCAAAGAACAACTCACCCAGCTTCTGGGCAGAGCAAGAGCAAAGCGAGGTATGTTTGAGGGTGATTTGGAAGATGGAGAACTAGAAATAGGGCAAGTAGCTGGGCTAATACATCAAATCAAGCCTGCTGCCCAAATTGTTAGTGAAATTATAGAGCAGTTCAATACATTAAACGCCTCAAGGGTTATTATATAATCCCTGTTAGTAAAAAATATTTGAGATTCATAAAACTCATAGGATACTAGTATCTTTGAAAAAAAACACAACAGATGCCATTAAATAA
>ERZ1047472.1480-NODE-1480-length-18224-cov-9.209533_pt1 | contig 18224 bp, 33 predicted proteins | sample MGYA00383095_ERZ1047472 | MGnify/ENA primary metagenome ERZ1047472 (study PRJEB29581, sample SAMEA5548365) | metagenome | biome: marine; feature: coastal; material: water | depth 1 m | study: Short-term variability in the microbial, nano- and picoplankton... | reverse complement strand
ACATCACTTTCAAGTCTGTCTTTTGTTGTCATTCTATCTCTTGACTGCCAGTAACTGGTTGCGCTAAAATCAATGTTGTAGTACACCAGGCATGCAGCTTTCCTTAAAGATATACCTTCTCTTCCACTTACAATTTGCAAAGCTATGGTTTTATCTGTACTATTAAATTCTTCAAGCTCTGTGCATAATTGTTTACCATAAACTTCTTTTAGTGCATTCAATTCTTCCTTAAACTTATAGAATATTCCTACTTGTACATCAGCAAAATTATCATGGATAAACTGTGCCTTACTTAAATCTAATATCATAGAGTTACCAGACTCAAATTTAACAGTACCAGAATACATTTGATGAAGTTTCATCATGAGCTTTACTGGTGTGTCAGCCAATATAACATCATTATTACCTTCAATAACTAAATGCTTTTTTAGTTTAGCTGTAAGGTCATAGGTCCTTGAACTCATCTCTACCTCTAAGACATGTTCCTTAGTATTAACTTTAAACCCAGCTTCTTTTTGAGTATATGAAATTGTATATGGTTTCATTTCGTCTATAATAGTTTGTAGGCCATCAGAGTAATCGTTTATGTAAAGAGAATTGATTTTTCTTTGCTTAACATTTACGTATTGTTTAGAAAACTTATAAAAGTTTACATAGTCACTAAATGGATGCCTACGAACTACAGAAACCTGATGGTACATTTGACTGAATGATTCAGGTGTTGGTGTTCCTGACAGGAATATTACAAAAGGGTCGTTTTCCAAGATCAAAGAACGAACTTGTTTTGACCTTTTGTTTCTTTTTGGAAATGCTCCCATGCCATGAGCTTCATCACATATTACCATATCCCAACCTAATTGGTCTATTTTATGTAATGACTCGTAATTTATAACCGTAATGCTGTATGATGGATTAAGAAGTTTATAATCACTTTCAATACTGCTTATGGCTTTTTTCTTGGTAATAAACAAGAGGTTCGATACTGGCAAAAGCGCACTTACACCCAAGCTCGTGAGAGTTTTACCAGTTCGTACCTCCATCGCAAGATAAACAAATTTATGTTTTTGCAACAGAGGTTTGGCTTTATTTATTATTGATGTTTGATAGTCTCTAAACTCCATATTAAAAATCAAAATTACCGTTAGTTTCTAACTCATGTTTTGTTCTAAAACGTAACCATCTACCTACAGAATCCCTATCAGCTTCAGGCTTACAGTCATACTTAAACATTGAGTATGCTTCCAACCACTTATTAAACTTAGTTCTTGATACAGTCATTTTAGATTTAGGAGCAAAATCAGGATTGTCTTCTACAAAATCTAAATACAAATCGTTTTTATAAACCTTGTAACCTTTTGCTAACTTTTCATTTATGTTGTTAGTTCCAATCAATCCACACCACTCTAAAAACTCATGACAAGTTGCAGCTGATAGCTGTCTGATTTTTAAGTTTACAAACTTTGATTTAATCAGTCCATGCATCATGTATTGCTGTAGGCATCCAATCATGTAGTTATCAAACTTACACCACTCTTCATCATCCCACTCTCCAAACATAAGCTTACCAAATTCTTTTAATGGTGTCAAATCTTTTGTGTAGTACTGTGCTAACTCCAGCTCCCACTTTCTCCTGGCAAAAGATGAACCTTGGCCTTTGATAGCGTAGTTAGTTGTAATGGCAATTTTAGGAGACTTACTAAATGGTATCTTTATAGCATCTTTGTTCTTTTTCTCCAACACCAATCCCTCTGTTATAACACTAAACAATCTTTCAAAATCAAAGTGCTTTTTAACATCATCAAAACATAAAACTTGCGTGTCAACACTAACAGTCTGATAAGCAAAGCTTTTCTCAAAATTAAAAGACTTACCATCTATAAACACTAACTTCTTCATGTGGCTTAGTGCATTCATAAATAAACCTTTACCAGTTCCACCTTCAGGATTATCAGAAATAACCTCATCATTTAAAATGACAGCTGGACAGTAGGATAAGTTTTTCCATTGGTGCAGAAGATATCCTATTGTAGATTTCATAGATTTTATTCTGCTTTCATCCTGACCACATATGTTAGTAATGAACTGCTGGTAGTCACATCCATCTCCATCACATAGTTGAAAATTTCTGTCAATCACATGATCACTCCAAACGTATCCTCCTAAGTCTAAATAATCAATCCTTGTTACAGAGTCATGTTTAACTTTAACAGCTCCGTTTTTGTAGTACAAGTATGCAGTATCTTTGTTGTCCTCTATAAAGTAAACATCTATTGAAGATAGTAATGTAAGAAACTCTTCTCTAAAATAGCGTGTGTGTTCAGCAAAATAATTATAAACTGTTAAGTCATCCACCTCCAGCAGATAATTAAGAATAAAATCTTTTATTTCTTTCTCTGAAGTGTGGTCTATTAAGTTGTTTGTTACTTTTACAAACACATAATTTTTACTGCCTTCAGGATTAAATTTAAAGAATCCATTTTCTTCTAAAAATTGTTTAAAAAGAATGTGTACTATTTTTATGACACCCTTATCGTTTTTAGTCCAAAACTGATTATTTGCATTTTCTTGGTCTAATCTTGATATGACATTCTCTATTGTCGTTGTTTCAACATCAGAGTTCTCAAGCTCAACTCTGATATCTTTTTTTGACACACCACGTTTTAGTTTCATTCTCACGTTGTTAACCTTGTCCTCGTCTTCATAGTACTTAGTTCCGTGATTATGTTTCTGTGAGTATGCACTGTCTATAGTTCTCTTAATCTCTGATATTGTAAATGTTTTTGTTCTGTAGTTCATCAGCTGTGACTCAGCTAAAGACTGATAAATTCCAAAATCATTAAAAGCTGCAGCCAAAACATAAGCATTGTTATTTCTCTGCCCTTCATTCATTGGGTACTTTTTAGTCCACCACTTTACAAGTATGTCTACTATCTTGTTCTCATCTGTTAAAGGGATGGTAGGTATATCTGAGTGCTTATTTATCTCTACGTACTCTTGCTCTTCAATTTTATCCCATAAACTTGATTGTGCATTGATATGAATTAGTGGGTCATAAGACTCATAGCAGACACGTGAGACATTTTTACAAGTCTTGTCAAAGTATTCGCTATCGAAGTAATTTTGAAGGCTTAAAAAGTAGCTTTTATGGTTGTCTTGAATAGGTGGTATTTTTACCAGTGCCTTTAATCCATTTCCACTTGGAGAAATAAACACAGAATACACATATTTATCTTTTGATAGTCTCTCTTTTTCTTGCAGCAAATCTCTGTTTGATTTGTAACCATCAAAATCTAAGCATATAAATCCACTGTGTTCCTTCAGTGCATTGTCAGCTCTTTTAGAAAAGAGGCCACTGAAACAAATTGCTGGTAATTTTTGTTTTAAAATGTTTCTGTTTTCTTTGTCTTTCTCTGCTCTAATCTTTTTTACTATATCTTTTGAAGCTCCGTCCTGTATCCTTGTAAGTATTAAATTTATGTTTCTATAGAAGGGCTGTGATGTCTGTTTTATGTCTTTAAATATTGTAATGTCCATTTTATGTCGATTTTATGTCGTTTTAACTTTATCTATTTTACTGATATTTAACTATTTATATTATTTAATGTTGATAATGTTAATAATAATGTTAAAAATATAGATAAGTAATAGTTGATTTAATTTTTTTATTATAGAGTCCAGTATAACCCCTTAAAAGTGACATTCGTCACAGTTTGAAGCAAAGAAAAGGGGCAAAAGCCCCTTCGTCTTATCGCTCCGTAAATTTAAAAGTCAAGGCCGTCGCTTACCTCTTCTTTTACTTGTTGTTCAGGCTTGAACTGGTCAATAGCCACGTAGTGAGTCTTTCCATACTGGTCAGCCTCTCTCTTTTTCTGTACAATAAGCTTGACATACTTTTTGTTATTGTACTCAAAAATAAACTCCTTCGGAAGATCAGTTAAACATACCGATACAGCCACTTGGTCTCCATCGAACTTTGACTTTCCACTTCCTACGTAAATTTTCTCTTTTTGTTCACTCATTTTATTTAATTTTAATTGTTTGCTCCATATGGTTTAATGTAGATAGCATAATTTTATTTTTCTGCTCTACGCTGTTACAGGACATTGGAACTTCTATCCACATAACAGTTTCTTTTGGCGTTAACTTAAACAGACTACAGAGTCTGTCTATGTATGTACGCACTGATGTCTTCAGTTGATTCATTGCTAAAAAATTTATGGTAAACTTCAACAGCCTTCTCTACCTTCTCCTGTCCACCTTTCAAAAAAGTAGAAGAACAATCGAAAATACCGAGTCTTGCAGTTCTCTTGTCGATAACAAAAAATACAAGAGGCTTATTAAACAGTCTCTGATAAATGTAAGCTTGACTGTCATAATTATAAGTCTTTGCACTGTACATAAATTTATCAATATCAGAACTGGTCTTAATGTCAATAATTAACTCGCTGCCGTTGTTTATAATATCAGCTTTTCCCTTCCAATCTAAATTCATTATTTTTTGAATCTCAGGAACTTCAAACTGATTTCCTTCCTCATAGATGAGGTCACACATCTCCATGTTGGAGGTCATCTTAGTACACAGAAAATCAAGATGCTCTTTCTCTTTTCTAAGTAAAAGCATTTCTCCAACTTCAGCCTCCTTCTCTTTATAACGTACAGTATTACGTGACGCTACATCAACAACTTGAAAGTCATCTAACTTGTGTGGCTCTAAGACTTTAGTATGGAAGTATCTGCCCTCTAACATGGGCTTTGTAAATTCAGAGCTAACTCTAAATTGCGTAGGGTTCTTGAGCAGCTTACCTATGTCAGAGTTAGACAGGTATTGCTGTCCAAACTCTCCATAGTATTTGCTGTCATCCTCAAGAGCCTTGAGTATATCTGCTTTAGTCATCCTTTATGTTTTTTTCGATTTCAGTTTTAACCTTAGCACTAATCTTATACTTGGTCTTAAGATTCTTTACTATTGTAGCTAATCCTAACTCTTTGTTTTTAGAAACATAAGTCAGCACCTTGCTCCAGTTTGTATCTCCAATATTAAGTTCGTATGTAGTGACAGTTTTTTTAGTGGCACTGGCCTTTGCTGGTGCTTTTGCAATATCCTGTCCTGTAGTCTCTAATAGGTCCTCTCCAGCATACAAGCTTAATCCAAGTCCATGCATAGCAATCGCTTTTGCTGTTGCTCTTTGGATAGCTGTGTTAACATCCATAGATGTAATCTTGTCAACTGTAATTGACTTGTTTCTAAAATCCTTAATTGGAAGATAATCAATATGTTCAATATTGTTAACTACTACTCCAACCTTTACGTATCCTGTAACTCCATCAGTGAACCAGTTTAATCCAGTCTCAGGAGATTCGTATACATTTCTTTGTGCATCGGAATGCTGTAATTTTAGGTATGCCCACGCATTTGCCCATGATAGGTAATCGAGGTTACCTTTTTTCTCTACCTTGCTCTTTACATTTACTGCAACAAGCTTTTCAAAATAACTTTGTTTTGTACTCATTTGATTTTAATTTAATTAATAATTGATTTTAATTTTAACTGCAGCTCTGCATACTTATTCAGAGCTACTTCTCTTCTATTTTTTAAGTTCTTAATGTGTTTGTCGTTTTTCCGTGTGTTCACTTCATTCTTGATTTTTGCCTCAATAAGCTCCAGCTTGTGCAGACAATTCGATATGCCTAATTTCACACAGCCCACGTTCCAACCATCTTCATAGAAATAAGAATATTCTATTGGTGTACATTCTTTATAGTACGAACCACCCTTACCAGTATTTAGTATTTCTATTCGGTCACTAAATTTTTGAATCTTGACACCTCTTTTTATAACATTGAAACCGACAGGCTGGTCATTTATAACTGCCTGACTCTGTTCAGATGCTTGGTTCAATATTTCTTTTAGACTATACATTTTACTTTTTTAATACTTCTGTTATAAAGTTTTGAAAGTCAGCATCCCCATCAATCAACTCTTTAGCTTTCTTGTAGCTGTAAAGAATGTTGGAGTGCGTAACGGCGTGTCCGTTCTCTTCCATAAATCTTTTTATGTAGGAAACTCTAATTGGTCTCTCCATACATAAATAATAAAGCAGCTGCCTTGCATCTACAATATCTCGTCTTCTGTTTTTAGTAAACATATCATCTAATGTGATATGAAATTTCTTTGCTATTGCTGTAGCATAAACATCAAATATGTCTCTCTTCATCTATTGGTTTTTTAGTTTGTTTAATTCAAAATTTAAGTGATCTATTGCTTTCTGAATATCCTCGTTTGGAGACTCGTGTTTTTTGTATGCTCTCAAGATATAAGTACATGCAGTTCCAAGGTTGTAATTTAAATCAAAATTGGTCACTACGTCTATAGCTTTGTAATTATTTTTACCATCGTAATAAGATGGTGTTTCAACCTTCCCTTGGTCAGAGCTGGTGGTCGTCCAGTATTCTTTGTTTATATCCATTTTCGTTATGTTTTGTACCACAAAAACCCCCATGCGTTAACATGGAGGCGATTGCTTGAATCAACTACAATTCAGATTAATGGCTAACTATATTCCCAGTGGGTAATCATCTTCTACTTCCTCATGCTCAACATCAATTGTGTTTTCTTCGTCGTCAACATTGTTTATTATATTTTGACACATAGCCATGTGGATAGCGTTGTTTCTTGTGATAGGGTCGCTTGGGTCAAACGACTCGAAAAGTTTTTGTAATATGCTCATAATTTGATTAAATTTTAATTATACTTGGTTTGTAAAGGTACTATAAATATGTCATAACTGCACTGTTTTTTTTTAAAAAGATACGACAGCGTACCCAAAAAGATACGCCGTTATACCTAAAAAACGCTTGTTACGAATTAACAACAGAATTGGTTTCTAACACCATATCTATGAATTCTTTTATGTCTTTTTTGTCTGCATAATCATGTTCTTTCATAGCGTGTTCTAACTCTTCTCTGTCGGTTTCATCCTCGAAATTATAGTACAAGTTGTCCATCCAAGAACTGATATCATCATGGTATCTGTACTCATGATAAGTCATTTCTTGATGCTCTGTTGTTCCATGTTTGTCAAACTTAGCTATGCCAGCAAAATCTTCTCCACACTCTTCGTACTCCATCTCAGCTGTTAAGCTGTAGTGTTGACATATTTGTTTAACTAACCTTACTGGAGGACTCCATGCACTGTCTCCAGCAACAGTAAAAGTTTCTTCATCATCACATGGATAGTCATTTAGATTAAAGTCCCACCAGCGTGTTCCGTAGTAGTAAAAATCCTTATACTTTTTTTCAAGCTCCTCTTGAGTAACTCCAATCTTACCCTTGTCCAGTACGAAGTCTCCAAACTCTACGAAGTAATTGGTTTTATCATACTCCTTGAACTTGTTTCTTAGTTTTTTTAATGCAGCAGCGTTTCCATTAAACGTTACGTAATTCCAACAATTGTTTGCCATTTTATTTAATTTAAGTTATGTGACTTATGTCGTGAATAGGGAGGAATCGAACCTCCCAAGCACCATGCTATTCTATAATTATTCTGCTGGTAGCATCACTGTAATATTATTGTCCTCTACAACAATAGTACCTGTGTCTCCCCACTCTTCTCCTCTCCACTCAATCTCTCCAGTCAGCTTTAATCCCCATCCTTTAAAGATGTACTTGATTACGTATTCTAACCACTTTACGTACTCGTAGAATTTTTCCCCACCATCCCATTCTAAGTAGTATTTGCCGTCCTGCTTTGTTATCTCCCACTGCAGCCATATTGATGGCTTTCCGTTTGGCTGGTAACCATCCTCGTGGCGTTGATTAGCAAACTTCTCATACGTTTGGACCATGTCGTTTGTTAATGGTTTGTTGAACTCTAATTGTCCTCTAAAATCTGTACTGTATCCCATATCTATTTATTTTAATATTAAAATTATTAATGTTACTACTACACCTACGATTCCAACAAATATTGCAATCATGCTGTCGCTGTATTTTCTGTCAGAACGTCCTTGTCTTGAACGATACTGTCTTGGTTTTTTATCTTTCATAGCTTACTTGTTTTTGATTGCACTACGATTAATAAAAGTCACTATTTGATTTAGCTCGTAAATCTCATCACTACCTATTCTTTGACTCCAGTCCAGTATTCCTTTGACTGCAGCTCTGACTTCATTTAAGTCTCTGCGTAATGATTTTACTTTCTTTTGAGACTCTAAATAGTCTCCCATTAATTCAGTGATTCTGTTGAAATCTCTGTCTTTTTGTGTTTCTTGATAACTGCTCATTGTATTAAATTTAAGTTATGGCATTATTGCCTTTTACCACCAAAACCCCACTCCGTTTTGGAAGTGAGGTAGGTGTGTTTAGGGATCATTTTATTTTACTCTTTGCTCTCTGCAATAGCTCGTTCAATATCATCAATTGTATTTTGTGAAAGTATGTCCCATATGCATACTACACAGTGCATTACAGCTGTAATATTTATCTCAGCTGGACTACCACAATAGTCATGCGTCTGAGGTTCAGCGTGTGCATACTCATAGTATACATCAAGCTCTATGTCGTCCACTTTATAAGTGAATGTTTCGTCATTCCAAATGCTCATATAAGATTGTTTAATTGGTTAATACTCTCGCTGAAATCTACTCCACCAATCACGTTAGATTTTGGACTATCATTTCCTTCCATTTCTATCCACTGGTCATAACTCCTGTAGCTTGTACGTACATAAATAATAGCCTCTAATGACTTTATACTTGTGCCATTGATGTTGCATACTAATCTCATTTCTTCCTCAGTTGCGATGGTCATTACATCGTCCCACACTTGATTGAATTTGTCTTTGTTACTCATAATTGTAGTTTTAAATATCTGCATTATTGCATTGATACTGGAGAAGGAATCGAACCTTGCTTACAACCATTCCAGTTAGTCTGACAGCGTGTGCTAAAGCTTGTAGCTATAGTTCTTTGCCACCCATGTACATAAAGTCTCTCTATTGCCCTCTGACAGCTCCATGAACAGGTTAAATACATTAGCAGTTCCACCATGACCATTTCTCTTGTTGAGGTTGTTCCATTTAGCCTCTATATGATTAGCCAGTGACGTACCCTCTCCAAAAGCTTTTTGTATCCATCCAGCTGGGAAGTTATACGCAAAGTACATGAAGTTAGTAATTGAGTCAGCTGCAGCATCTATATAAATGCCTTCTGCTTCATCATACTCGTCATACCACTCTGTCCATATGTACAGCTCCTGCTCATGTGCATCGTCCAGTATGAACTCATCGGAGCAGTCAGTGTATGCATTTTTGTAGTTCTCTTTTAACCAAGCAAGCAAGCTGGATTCGTCCTTAATGGTTTCGTCATTGTGAAGAAGAAATCCTTCATACATTCCTTCTCCAGTGATAATACATGTTCTTGGTTCTTTGTTTAAATTACTCATAATTGTAGTTTTTAATGATTAAGACGCTTCACAGCGTTTCGACTATTAAAGTCTCGTCAGTTAATCTATGTGCTGCTCCAGTGCCGACAGCACGTCATACATCATGTGTCTTTGTGTAGCATCATGAGTTACGTTCTTCTCGATTAGCTTGTACATAAGAAGTCCTACGTTTTCAGCACTTAAGCTATCTACTTGGTCCTGCCAGTCTACGTTTGTAAGTTCAACTGAAGACATTAATTGTTTGATTTGTGATTCTGCCATAATTGTAGTTTTTAAGTGATTAATTATATCCATTGTTTTGATTCTTGTAATTCTGTAATCTTCTCTTGCATCTCATTGATGACATCAAATAGCTCTGACCACTGGTCATCGTCTTGTAAATATTCATCTTCGATATGCTCCAGTACTAAGTTACACTGCGTGTCTAACTTGTTGATTTCTGTGCGTACATATTCTTCTGTCTCTATTTTAGAGATTGTTTTAAAAAGCTTGTTACTCATGATTAAAATGGATTAGATGTTACGAAATAGCTTAGTGCTATTACATTCTTTTTTACTTGGTCGAACTCATACAGCTTTTGAGCTGTCTTGATTAATGCACAGTCAATACGTACATACTTGATTACTGTTTTTGATTTACTCATTGTAGTTGAATTTTAAAGTTAAGACGCCTCTCGGCGTTTCGTCCTATATGGACTCATCAGTTAACTATAGACTTAGACCTGCGAACTTCTCCAGCTCTGCCCAGTCTTTACCAGCATCGCTTTTGGTTTTTGTTTCTTGGTATTTTCCGAGTATTCTTCCCATCTCAACCGATACCTGTGGTTCCATGGATGATGCTGACATTACGTTTTTACCTCTTGCATTAGTCACAGAAAAACCCCATGTTCTAACTCCGTGTCTTAGTACGTCCAGTGGACACACATTCATCCAGTATCTAAGTGTCATTGTAAACTCTGGAGTGCTTACTTTAATCGACCATACATTGTCCTTAGCTGTCATGGTTACATTGCATGCTGCTTTAGATAGTAATGTGTTTAACACTTTGATTTCATCTCTGTTACTTAGTTGTTGTTTACTCATAGTTGATTGCATAATAATTAAATTTAAAAGTTAGTTATCGGTACGAGTATTGCTCTCGCTGGTCTGTCAATCAGATACCGATATTAGTGTCGTAAATTTCACTCTCAAGACTCGCACATTAACTCCATCTACAGATGGTTAAAGAGATGTCATTCGCTCTACAGAATCCTCAATTAAGGGATGCCAATATTTTATCCTTGAAATCATTTTTACTTTATGTAAGACCTATGAACACCTTGGTGCTAACTACTTCGCTTGATAGATATGGATAGAGAGATAATCATAACAGAATCGTTAAATGATTGATTATCAGCAGTCTGCGTGAAGCACAGTTAAAGCAACACTTTAGATAACGTGTCGTAACTGCTTGATTCTCAGTAGTTTAGGTCAGAATGTCAATGAACGTGAGGTTTCCCCTCAAGGCAAATATACAACATAATGTTAATATAACTACTATAAATTACAAATAACTTGTCAATAACTTGTCAGTAACTCCTGTCGTCCAGCACTCAACTCTCTTTATATACTTTATACAAACTCTCTAATACTTTTACTTGCGTATTACTAACATGTTAACTGGAAAGCTTTAACTATGTTTTGTTTGGGGTGTGTGACATCCGTACTGGGGTTAAGAGAAGGGTCTCTCCTTCTTCTTTTCTTTGCACCTGTGGGGTGCTGGTAGGCAGCACTGGAGCAGAGCAGCTAATCAAAGCTGTAATCAATGGCAGTACAGCACAGATACTGCAGCTATTACTGGAGCTGCAGCACTGGAGCTGGAGCTGGCCATAAGGAATTCTGAAACAATCCAATAAAAAAGTTTGAAAAGTTCTGACAAGCTGAAAAAAAAACGACTTTCTGCAAGCACAACACGACTGTATAAGCTACTATAGCCCTAAACCTATAAGTGTCTGAACCCGAAAAAAAATTTTAATAATATTTTTTATTTAGATCCCTTAATATATGTCAGTAAAATGTCAGTAACTTATTTGTGTCAGTAAAATGTGAGTGAAATGTCAGTAACTTATTTTTGTATTTTAAAGTGTGTTTGTTATCGACATTCTTATGACAGTTATTGTGTCGACTTTTTTTTACTAACTTATTGATTATTAGTTATTTATTTTATTAATGTCGATTATGTCAATAAATAATAGAATAATAATAAATAAAAATATAAGAAAGAATAGAAATATATATATAGAGTAAGTGGAGAACTTTTGTCGACATTCGACATTGCATTTTTATTTTAGTATAAATATATTTTTACTATATTTGCTTAAATTAAATTTAATACAATGAGCAATTACATTCCAAAGAACCTTGAGTTCGATCAACCTGGTCGAAATAAATTAATCAAAGGGATTACAAAAATTTCTAAAGCAGTTAAGAGTACGTTAGGCCCACGCGGAAAAACGGTTCTAATAGAATCACCTGAACATATTGGAGGCATGACAATTACCAAGGATGGTGTAACTGTTGCTAACTCTATTTTTTTAGATGATCCTGTAGAGAACCTTGCGGTTCAAATGTTAAAAGATGCAGCACGTAGAACTGCTAACTCAGCTGGGGATGGAACTACTACAGCAATTGTATTAACCGAGGCTATTATAAAAGCTGGAGAAAGCAATTTAACTAAAGAGAATAATATAACTGAGGTTGTGAAATCAATAAACCAATTCAGTAAAATTATTCTTAAAGAATTAAAAAAGAACTCACGAAAAATTACTAAGGCAAGATTACTGGATGTTGCAACAATTTCAGCAAACAACGATAAAGTTTTAGGAAAAATAATTGCTGACGCATATAGCAAGGTTGGTAAAAATGGAATAGTTACTGTAGAGCGTTCTCAAAACCATGAGACGTATGCAACTGTTACAAACGGAATAAAAGTTGATAGAGGCTATACTTCAAACTTATTTATTACAAATCAAAAAAATGACGAGTCAGTTTTAGAAGACGTGTTGGTTTTAGTTTGTGACCAGGAAATAAGTAACATTCTACAAATAGAAAATGTTTTAAAGCCAATCATTCAGCAAAACAAAAAGCTTCTCATCATTGGTCCATGCTCAGTCAATGTTGTGAACACCCTGGCGGCCAACGTAGTGCGTAACGGACTTAAGCTATGTAATATTATACCTCCACAATTTGGATATAAACAACACGAGCTTATGCAAGACATTGCGTTGTCGGTAGGGGCGAAATACTTTTCAGAAAAGACTGGAGATGATTTAAGTCTGTTGAGCATGAAAGATCTTGGTCATGCAGATAAAATTATTTCAGGAAAAAGTCAAACGGTTATTATTAAAAATAATCAAATAACTGAAGAGATAGAAAAAAGAATTTCTGATCTTAAAGAACAGCAGGAGAATACAGAGTTAGTTGCAGACAAAGAATTTATAAACGAGCGTATTGCAAGTTTGTCTGGATCTATTGGAGCTATTTATGTTGGAGGGAATTCTGATGTAGAGCAAAAAGAAAAGTATGACAGAGTTGAAGATGCCGTGTGTGCTGTCCGCAGTGCTTTGGAAGAAGGTATTGTAAAAGGTGGAGGAATGGCACTATTAAATTGTCAAAGAAAAATAGAAGAAGTATTCATAACTAAAGTAAACGATGATGAGAAAACAGCGTTTCTAATTTTGGCAGATGCTATTGTAGCTCCAGCTGTTCAAATTTTAGAGAATGCTGGAAAAAAATATGCAGACATTTATCCTCATGAATATATAGAAAAAAATAAGGACTACAATGTAAAGACTGAAAGTTATGGAGACTTTTTTAAGATGGGTGTTATAGATCCGTTGAAAGTAACTAAGACAGCTTTTGAAAACGCAGTAAGTGTAGCTACTACTATTTTAACAACTAATGCAATAATAACACACGCGCGAGCTAAAGAATAAATTATGAAACCAGTTGGAAAGTACATTGTAATAAAAACCATAGAGGAAGAGATTAAAACCTCTTCAGGTTTATTGTTGTCTGCAACAGACGTTGATGAATTTAGATATAGAAAAGGATCTGTAATTAAACCAGGGACAGATGTTTCTGTAGTTAAACCAAAGGATCTTATTTACTACGATAAGAATTCTGGATTTACTATGTTGATAGATGAGGAGCCTTACACTATTATCCAGGAGCGAGATGTAGTTATTGTTCTCTAATTTCTTTATTCATTTCCTTAATCATATTTCGATAAACTTTATCCATGTATGATGCATCGTTTCTAAACAATGGATTTACAGCTGCACTCTCAGCAATCTCTTCTCCATTAACCTTCTTATAAATAGTATTTATTATTCTTTTGGTTTTGTATGTAAGCTCATACAGTGTAGCTTCTTTTCCATTACGTTTTCTCCATACGTGAATCCACTCTTCTTTTAATAATTTACTAAAACGATTTACGTCCCAGGACATTATTTCTTCGTACTCTTTAAATTGACTTTTATTAAATATTTGTTCGCTATATAAAAACAAAAGCATCTCTAAGTCTGGAGTACCAAGTCCGTATTTAGCTTTTACCCAGTACCTTATAACTCTCCAGTATTTTAGAAAGTCATGATCAGGCAATGTACGTGTAGTATTTTTTCTTGGATATACTCCCTTAAACTTCATTAAATTAAATTTTTTATATTTGTAAAGATAAAATAATTAATTAAAATCATAAGTTATGCCACAAGGAATAGGAACATACGGCTCTAAGGTTGGAAGACCAAAGGCAAAAAAGAAAGCAAGACCAAAACCCAAACCAAATAGAAAAGGTGCAGGAGCTACAAGAAAACCAATGAAGCCAAGAAAAAAATAAGTTTATGGCAAAATGTACTTACACTTTTAATGGAGAAAGCATAACTGGTAATACACCAGAACAATGTGCTAAGTTAAAAGCGAGATATCAGAAAAATTCTGAAAGGATGAAACGTAATTTTGATAGCGTAGCTAATGGGAGAAAGAGTAACACTAAGGAAACTCCTAAACCAAATAAAAAGAAAAACCCTACATCTAAAATAAAGAAAAAAGCAACCCAATTAATTACAAATTTTAAAAACCGCAGAGCGGTTGCAAAAAAAAGAAGAGCTGTACAAAACAGCAGGAAAAGAGGGTTAGATCGTAACGCCAAGAACTAAAAAAGTTTTTATAAATATTTGTATATTTGTAATATATCAAAATTAATAGCTGAATACAATGGGAAGATTATTAGTAAAAGTAGGATTATGGATGCAGGCAGTGTGGTGTAAATTCCAATGTGCCTGGAACTATGGAGTATCTAAATTATTATTTAGCGTTAATTCATGTCCAAATAAATTATGCACTTGTAAGAAATGAAAGATTATACTCGAATGCAAAAAAATAACAGGTCAAAAGGATTTGGAGATACAGTAGAGAAATTTACTAAAGCAACAGGAATAAAAAAAGTTGTAGACACAGTTACAAAAGGTGATTGTGGTTGCAACAAACGTAGGGATACATTAAATAGAATGTTTCCTTATAAGAAATAAACGAGATTTTTAACCCTCAAAAACAAAAAAATGGCATACCCAAAAATTACGGTAAACACTGGAGTAGCATTAGAAGTAATAGCCAGTGACACATTACCAATCCCAGCACCAGACTTACCAAAGCTTTCTGGAGTAACAACAGCAACAACAGCAGATAAATTAGTAGATACAAGCGAAGACTTCAGTAATGTTTCTGTCGGAGATATTGTATATAATACAGCTGATAAAACATCAGCATCAGTAGTTGCTGTAGAAAGCACAACAATATTAGAATTAAGCGCTGATATTTTTACATCTCAAAAAACATATACTATATTTTTAGGAGGACCAAACGGATCTTCAAGAATTAATTCATCTGAAGGATGTTTATTATATGTTGGAAGTAATGATGGTGGAATGAATTTTAATGAATCAATTCAGGATGTTAAAGTAAAAACAGTAGCTGGAAGTATTGTAACATTTACAAACTTTCCAATAGGACACTACTTGCCAGTTCAAGTATTACAATTATACTCTACTGGTACAGACACACCTGTTCAAAACAATTGTATAGCAATTTGGTAATATGGAATTCAACATGTCAGATATAAAATTATACGCATTAAACGCAACGTCTTTGGCCTTATCTTTTTCACATCTTGATATGGTCTTGAAAATTATTTTGTTACTTTTAAGTGTGGGGTATACCGCACAAAAGTGGTACTTGTTAGATAAAGATAGAAGAGATAAAAAAAAGAAATAAAAAGTTCTTAATCTTAATTAAAAAAATAAGAGACACAGAACTACTGTGTCTTTTTTTTATATATAAATTATGAAAAAAGTCGAAAAAATTATCATTCATTGCTCTGCTACAAGAGAAGGTGATGACTCTATTAATGCTGAGGTTATAGACCGATGGCATAAAAAAAGAGGATGGAAAGGAATAGGATATCATTTTTTAGTTTTAATAGACGGATCTATTGAAACAGGTAGAATGATAAATAAGTGCGGTGCGCATACAAAGGGTTTGAATTGTAGTTCTATTTCGATTTGTTATGTGGGAGGAGTAGAATCTGAAAGAGATTCAAAAGGAAAGTATCCTGCAAAAGATACCAGGACACCAGAACAAAAAGAAACATTGTTAGAATTATTGCATGTATTACGTAAAATGTATCCAGATGCAAAAATTCATTCCCATCGAGACTTTGCTGCTAAGGCATGCCCAAGTTTTGATGCAACAACAGAATATTGTAATATTTAAAATTTATAATCATGGCAAAGAAAAAAATGAAAAACCCATGCTGGAAAGGATTTATAGCATACGGTACTAAAACCAAAAACGGAAAAAAAGTTCCAAACTGTGTTCCTAAAAAGAAGAAATAATGGCAGATAAAAAAAATAAAAAGACTACACCAAAAAAAATACCACCATCAAGAATTAAGTCAAAAATTACGCTTAAGCAAAAAGTTAAAAAAAGGAAGGCAAGTGAAAGCGCAAAAGAGACTATTTATGATACAAGCATGGATGGAAGTCGTGTTAGTCGTGTAAAATCAAGGCTTAAAAATGGAAAATCAACTGAAACTTTTAAAGAAATTAAAAGAAAACCTGATGGAACTTATACATTATCTAAGTGTAATAAAAGAGGTAAATGTAAAACCAGTAAAGTCTCTAAACTAAGAGGCAAGTTTATTCAAAGTAGAATGAAAAAAAAGAGAGATAAATTATAATGGCAAAACCAAGAAAAGGCAAGGCAAGAGTAAAGGTAACAGCTTCTGGAAAGAAAGTTAGTTATGGACAAGCAGGTAGAGCAAGAGGTGGCGGTCCAAGGGTAAAACCTGGAACGTCTAAAGGAGACTCTTATTGCGCACGTAGTTTTGGAATTAAAAAAAGATTATCTAAGAAAAAACAAAGTGATCCTAATACTCCAAACAATTTATCTCGTAAAAGATGGAAATGTTCTGGTAAAAAATCAAGAAAATGAAAAAAATAATAGATTGGTTCGGTGGAACTGTTGTTAAAGATTTGTTAGGTGGATTAGATAAATTATTTACTTCTAAAGAAGAAAAAATAAAAGCTGAAAATGCTATAAAGCAAATTTTAATACAAAAAGAATTAGAGTTGCAAAAAATGCAAACAGAAATTATTTTAGCTGAAGCAAAAGGTAATTGGTTACAAAGATCATGGAGGCCTATATTAATGTTAGCCTTTGGATTTATTGTTATATATGTAAAATTTTTAGCTCCTTTATTTGATTTAAAAATTCCAGAATTAGAAAACGAATTCTGGAACTTATTACAATTAGGCATAGGCGGTTATGTTATTGGCCGTAGTGCAGAGAAGATATCTCAAAATATACATATTTCTAAAAAATAACCTTCAAAAAAAAGATTAACTTTGTGTTTGTAAAAAAGAACTTATATAGATGGCAAGAATAAGTACATACAAAAAAACTGTTCCTGTTGTAGCTGCAGATAAATGGATAGGTTCTGATTCTCAGAATCAGATGCGTACCAGAAACTTTACAGCTCAAGATGTAGCTGATTTTATAAATAAAAAAGGTGGTGAGGATCAAGATTTAAGATATACTTACAAAGAAACAACAGGCTATGAAACTGGAACATTGTCTTTTACAGGAGGTGGACCATATTCAAAGCCTTTAAATACTATTACAACTTTTAATATAAGCTCTTATGATTTAAGAAGTCCTGTATTAGATTTAGGAGACTGGATAACTAAAGCTCTTTTAAATTCAGATGTATTGCTAACACAGTGTGACGATTTAAATAACTGGGCTATATACTCATGGGATTCAGCTGTTTCCTCTGGTGTTAAAGAAGAGTATCAGATAGATTTAAGTTTTAGAGCTGGATATGGGAGCTTGACTGCTGGTGAAGATTATTTCATATCTTTGCTTAGTTACGCAGGGGAAGGTGATTTACACTTTACTTATGTACAAGGAGTTCCTTCTACAAGTTGGAGTATACAGCATAATTTAGGAAAGTTTCCTTCTATAACAGTAATTGATAGTGCAGGGACAGTTGTAACTGGACAATATACATATAACGACATAAACAACGTAACATTAACATTTTCAGCACCGTTTGCTGGAACAGCATATTTAAATTAAAAAACTATGGCAATACAATATTTAAACACAGTTGATCTTAATCAGAATCAATTAAACCAGGCGGTTATACAAAATGTAGGTACTGATCCCGCAACAGGCGTTGTTGGTCA
>ERZ1047472.1479-NODE-1479-length-18227-cov-7.615067_pt1 | contig 18227 bp, 19 predicted proteins | sample MGYA00383095_ERZ1047472 | MGnify/ENA primary metagenome ERZ1047472 (study PRJEB29581, sample SAMEA5548365) | metagenome | biome: marine; feature: coastal; material: water | depth 1 m | study: Short-term variability in the microbial, nano- and picoplankton... | reverse complement strand
TGATTAACAGTCAGATGCTCTAACCAACTGAGCTAAGGAGGAGTGTTTTCGCTATTGCGAGCGCAAATATATAGTATTTTTTATTCTATCCAAATAGAATTTTAATAATATTTAACCAAATATCGCTTTAAAAACATCATTCCCATTCGCAAATAGCAGTAAGGCCAACAAAATAAAAAATCCAGCCGTTTGTGCATACTCCATAAACTTGTCGCTTGGCTTACGCCCTGAGACCATTTCGTAGAGTAAAAACATCACGTGACCACCGTCTAAAGCAGGAATTGGTAAAAGGTTCAACACCCCTAACATAATGGATAAAAAGGCAGTGATTCCCCAAAATGCTTGCCAGCTCCAGGTATCTGGGAAAATATCGAAGATGGCTTTAAATCCACCAACCCCTTTGTATGCGCCTGTACTCGGTGAAAATATAAGTTTTAATTGCATCCAATAAGACGACATCTGTGTGGTAAAGCGATTCAGACCAACGCCAATACTTTCGCCGAACGTATAGGTGTTTTCTACGATATTATAATAGCCCAATTCTTGTATAGTAGTAGTAGTATTATTTCGAAAAACGCCTAGTTTTCCTTCCGCATCAACACGAAGTAGTTTGGAGAGTGTTTTTCCATCTCTTAAAACAGTCGCATTGACCGTTTGTCCTTTGTACGTTGGAGCCATGGCCTCAAATTCATCAAAATACTTAAACGGTGTATCCCCTAAACTTGTGATGACATCACCGGCTTGTAAATCTTGGTCCGTATTTAAGGACGTTTCCTGCACTCTACCCACAATAAATGGAGTTCGAAGTCCAAAGGTAGAGCGGTTTTTGCTACTGCTGAATTGGCCTAAGAAATCTTCCGGGAACGTTGCAGTCATTGGAACGCCGTCTCGTTCAAAACTAACGACTTGTGCTTCTAGAAGGTGTTTTCTCAAATCCGAATACTTAACAATTTCATGCTCATTAATCGCCGTGATATTATCGCCTGTTTGTAAACCGAGTTCTATCAGTAGTGGATTTGTAATCAGGTAACCATCCTTGATGCTTTTGGCATCTATATCAGAATCGCCATACGAAAAGGCCATAAAAATATAAATCACGGCCGCCAATATAAAATTCACCATCACGCCTCCCAACATAATGATCAGCCGTTGCCAAGACGGCTTTGAGCGGAATTCCCAAGGTTGTGGCGGTTGCGCCATTTGCTCTTTGTCCATGCTCTCGTCTATCATTCCCGAGATTTTCACATAGCCACCCAAAGGTAACCAGCCGATCCCATAAACAGTATCGCCTATTTTCTTTTTGAATAACGAGTACTTGACATCGAAAAATAAATAGAACTTTTCGACGCGAGTTTTAAATAATTTAGCCGGAATAAAATGGCCTAATTCATGCAGCACAATCAATAACGAAAGACTCAATAAAAACTGTGATATTTTGATAACAAATTCCATGTCGTGTGTGTAGGATTAAGTGAACAAATGTAAAGTTTTCAGTTTAGAAACAAAAACTTTATTGAAATGCTTAATTTTTAGAGAAATATCTTCCAGATTCGCTGTTCTGTGTTGTACTTTTGTAAACCATAATTTGGACCCTATGATTTCCTTTTTTGAAAAATATAAACTCTTCATTACCACACTCTTTGTACTGTCTTGCATTATTATTACATTGTTTTATAACATTCTGAACCCTGTAAAAGTATTGCCTATTTATCAACCAGCGCAGGTGAATTATGAATTGGTCGATAGTACCATCCAACACCAAAAAAAATACCATCGTATTGCCGATTTTAGCTTAATCAACCAAAATGGAGACACCATTACGCAAGCCTCTTATAACGATAAGATCTATGTGGCTGATTTTTTCTTCACAACCTGTCAGACCATCTGTCCGATCATGACCGGCCATATGCACGACATTCAAAAGCAAACCATTACCGATCCTGAAATTTTACTACTATCTCATTCTGTAACTCCTGAAATTGATTCGGTTGCACAGCTCAAACGCTACGCCAAAAAAAAGATGGTGAACGCGTCTAAATGGAATTTGGTCACTGGCGATAAAAAACAAATTTATGAATTGGCGCGCAAATCCTATCTCGCAGTCAAAGATGCAGGCGATGGTGGCCCATATGACATGATTCATACTGAAAATTTTATGTTGATTGATAAAAAGCGTCAAATTCGCGGGTTTTACGACGGAACCGACCCTGAAGAAATTGATCGACTTCTTGAGGATATAAAAATTTTGAAAGCATCGTATAAAAACTAATCTTTTTAGTACTTTTGCTTCTTTAAAATGAATCTAAATAAGCATGCGCTTGACCATAGCAGATCTTAAAAAAGGCGAAAAAGGCATCATTACTGATAGCTCTTCCGAAGACATCCCTCTAAAGTTATTAGAAATGGGTTGTCTTCCTGGAAATGAAGTTCATTTGCTTCAACTAGCGCCCTTTTCGGACCCTATGTATCTCAATGTAAATGACAGTTTTTTAGCCATTAGAAAAGAAACCGCTTCCCTGATTGTAATCGAAAAAATAGATGAGTAAACAGCTAAACGTTGCGCTAATTGGAAATCCTAATACCGGAAAAACATCGGTGTTTAACGCATTGACAGGGCTTAATCAAAAGGTAGGGAACTATCCCGGGATTACCGTCGATAAAAAACAAGGGATTTGTAAATTATCGCGGGGCGTCAAAGCCCATGTTTTGGACCTTCCAGGGACTTACAGCCTTAACGCTTCTTCGTTAGATGAAAATGTGGTGATCGAATTGTTACTTAATAAAAATGACAAAGATTATCCCGATGTCGCTATAATTGTAAGTGATGTCGAAAATTTGAAGCGAAACTTGCTCTTATTTACTCAAATTAAAGACCTTAAAATCCCGACCATTTTGGTGATTAATATGTCTGATTTGATGCGACGTAAAGGAATTTCCTTAGATATTGAATTGTTAGAAGCGAAACTTCATACCAAAATTGCGCTTGTCAGCACCCGAAAGAATCGAGGAATTGATGAACTCAAACAGCTTATTGAGACTTATAAAACAATCTCTACAGAACCCTGTTTGGACACTACGCTGATAGACGCAGACTATTTTCAAAGCTTACAAAAAGCATTTCCAAATCAGGATGTATATAAGTTGTGGTTAGTGATTACACAAGATGCGAATTTTGGAAAAATCACGAGGCAAGAGTTAGATATTTCAAAATTTAAAACAAAATCCAATCATGAATTAAAGCGGTTACAGCAAAAAGAAGCCATCAAACGCTATCAATTTATAAACACCATTTTAAAGGAAGGTCAAACCATTGACCGCTCTAAAGCAACCGATTTACGAAGTAAATTAGACCGTTTACTCATTCATAAAGTATGGGGATACGTGATCTTTTTTATCGTTTTATTAAGCATTTTTCAGGCCATTTACGACTGGGCAACGGTTCCAATGGACCTCATTGACACCACCTTTGCGAGCTTGGCCGAGTGGGTCAAAAACACCTTTCCTGGTGGCGGGATGGTCACTGATTTGGTAGCCGAAGGCATTGTATCGGGAATAGGCGGCATCGTCATATTTATTCCTCAGATTGCCTTTTTATTTTTATTTATTTCCGTTTTAGAAGAAAGTGGCTATATGAGCCGCGTCGTCTTTTTAATGGACCGGGTCATGCGTCGGTTTGGATTGAGTGGAAAAAGTTTAGTCCCACTAATTTCTGGAACCGCCTGTGCCATCCCTGCTGTGATGGCCACCCGAAATATTGAAAACTGGAAAGAACGCCTTATTACTATATTAGTCATCCCATTTACCACCTGTTCGGCTCGTTTACCCGTCTATCTTATCATCATCGCGTTAGTGATCCCTGAAGGAACTATTATTGGATTGAGCTATCAAGCACTGACCTTGATGGCATTGTACCTCATCGGATTTGGAATGGCTATTTTATCGGCTTATATCCTTGATCGGATTTTAAAAACAAAACACAAGACCTTTTTTGTGGTCGAAATGCCCAACTATAAACTACCACTGCTCAAAAATGTAATCATTACCGTGATTGAAAAAACAAGAACGTTTGTGTTTGAAGCTGGGAAAATTATTTTGGCGATTTCGGTGATTCTTTGGGTGTTGGCGTCTTATGGTCCTGGCGATAAATTTAATAATGCCGAAGCCTATGTGAAAGCCACCTCAGCAAGCCAAACCACTTATGAGCGAAGCGACCAAGTAGCTGCTTATAAATTAGAACATTCCTATATAGGACTTGTTGGAAAAGCGATTGAACCACTCATCAGACCGTTGGGCTATGATTGGAAAGTGGGTATTGGATTGGTCGCATCCTTTGCTGCGCGAGAAGTGTTTGTTGGAACTTTAGCAACGATTTACAGTGTTGGAAGCGCTAACGAAGGTGAAAACATAGATACCATTAAAACCAAAATGGCCAATGAGACTTATGCCGATGGCACCAAAGTATTCACGCTTGCTTCAGGGATCTCCTTGCTCCTTTTTTATGCTTTTGCGATGCAATGTATGAGTACGCTGGCGATTGTGAAACGCGAAACTAAAAGCTGGAAATGGCCGATTCTTCAGCTCATTGGAATGACAGCCATCGCATATATTTGTGCGTTAATTGCCTTTCAATTTTTAAAATAAAACTATGAATGATCTCTTTCAAACTGTCATAATTGTTTTTGTTTTGATTCTAGCGCTTGCTTTTTTGTTTAGAAAACAACTTTGGAAGTCAAAAAAAACCGATGATAGTTGTGGAAATGGTTCTTGTGGCTGTGATTAGCCTAAAGCAACATCGAGTGTCATCATTACAATAAACCCGCCAATAAATCCAAGCGTAGCCACATCGGTATATTTATCGCGTTGGGTTTCGGGAATCACTTCTTCAACCACCACAAAAATCATTGCACCAGCAGCAAAGGCTAAAGCATAGGGTAATATAGGGGTGAAAAAAGTCACTGCTACTGCACCAACAACCGCCGCAATAGGTTCGACTATGGCAGACAATTGCCCATACCAAAAACTTTTAAACTTACTAACGCCTTGACGTCTAAGTGGCATGGAAACGGCCAGTCCTTCTGGAAAATTTTGAATCCCAATTCCAATGGCCAAGGCTACAGCACCGCCAATAGTAGCTTCTGGAATTCCAGCAGCAACCCCCCCAAAAAGGACTCCAACGGCTAATCCTTCAGGAATGTTGTGAAGTGTGATTGCAAGGACTAGTAAAGTCGTCCGATGCCAAGGCGATTTGACGCCTTCTTTTTCACTGTCTTTAAAATTAATATGTAAATGCGGAAGTACTTTATCGAGTCCATAAAGAAATAGCGCCCCTAAACCAAAACCAACAGCCGCAGGAAATACTTTTAAAAAGCCTTCGCCTGGACTCATCTCAATACTAGGCGCTAGTAAACTCCAAAAACTAGCTGCCACCATGACACCTCCCGTAAACCCGAGCATTCCATCTAGAAGTCCTCGGTTCATCCCTTTGAAGAAAAACACAAGTGACGCCCCTAAAGCCGTCACAATCCACGTAAATAACGAGGCATACAACGCCGCTAAAATGGGATCTATACTACTAAGATAGGAAATGATCTGATCCATGATTTTTTATAAAATTTTGTGCAAGATACTAATTCCCTTTTTCTTTTTGAAGCTGTTCATACGCTTCTTGAACTTTTCTAAATTTTTCTTCCGCGCCTTTTTGATGTTCTTTTCCTAAATGTAATACTTTGTCGGGGTGGTGTTTTTTAGCCATTTTACGGTAAGCCGTTTTAATTTGGGACATCGTAGCGTTCGTGTCTATTTCTAAAATTTTATAGGCATTGTCAGAACTGCTATAAAACATGGCTTTTATGCTTTCAAAATCTCTCGGGCTAACTCCTAAGTAAGAGGCTATAGATGCAATGGCTTGCACCTCGGATTCAGCCACATGATTGTCCGCTTTTGCAATGCCAAATAAAAAGTGAAGCAGTTGAAGTCGAGAAGCATGGTCCATCATTTGACGGATTTGTAAACAAACCTGACGTGTCGAAATATTGGTTTGTTTAGAAATTTCTTTAAATAAACTAAAGGCATGATTAGCGCGCTCTTTTCCATACATTTGGACAAATTGTGCCCGTACAAAATCCAATTCGCGTTGATCTTGTTTGCCATCGGCTTTAATCACTATGGACGCTAAAACCAATAAACTGACCTCAAAATCCCCTGAACGGGTTTGAGTTTTAGCTGAACTCTGTAGTGTCTCTTTTTTAGAAGAGGAATCTAGCAAGCTTCCCAAAGCTAGTCCAATAATAGCCCCTATAGGCCCCCCAAAAGACCATCCAATTGAGGCCCCTATCCATTTAGAAAATCCCATAAATAAGTGTCGTTATTTAAATTAAAAATCAAACCTACGAAAAAAGAATTATAACCCTAAGCAACCCCAAATGTTTGTGTAAAATTTATCGTCAATTTAACAATTGACATCCCTAAAAATGAATATAGTTGACCGACAAATGTGTATCTTTGTAAATTAATTAAAAACAAATATCCCATGTATCCAGCAGAATTAGTAAAACCAATGCGTGAACATTTGACACAAGTTGGTTTTGAAGAATTACATAACGCCGAAGCTGTAGACACTGCTATTGAGAAAAGTGGCACTACTTTAGTAGTCGTGAACTCTGTCTGTGGCTGTGCCGCTGCCAACGCCCGTCCAGGCGCTATTATGAGTTTAGAAAATGACAAACGTCCAACGCAAACCGTGACTGTGTTTGCAGGGGTTGATAAAGAAGCCGTTGCTAAAGCTAGAGACCATATGGTTCCGTTTCCTCCAAGCTCGCCTTGTATGGCTTTGTTTAAAGACGGTGAATTAGTCCACATGCTTGAACGTCACCACATTGAAGGACGCCCAGCAGAATTGATCGCAGAAAACTTAATGAATGCGTATAACGAACACTGTTAATTTCATTCACTATTTTATATAAAACCAGGCAATTGTCTGGTTTTTTTTGGTTTACACTAGCCTATAATTTCAACTAAATCTTCAATTTTAGTTAATAATTGCACTTTGATGGCCGTGTTTTTAAGTCCAATTTTATTGTGTTTGGAAACAAATATAATTTCGAATCCTAGTTTTTCTGCTTCCAAAATACGTTGATCTACACGTTGAACGGGACGGATTTCTCCAGACAACCCTACTTCGCCTGCAAAGCAAAAGTTTTTAGCCAAGGCCTCATCATCATTAGAGGATAAAATCGCTGCAACCACCGCTAAATCAATCGCGGGGTCATCAACATTAATGCCGCCAGTAATATTTAAAAACACATCCTTTGCCCCGAGTCTGAAACCAGCACGTTTTTCCAAAACAGCCAAAAGCATATTCAATCGTTTGGCGTTAAATCCAGTTGCACTTCGTTGAGGCGTCCCATAGACTGCGGTACTAACCAAGGCTTGAACTTCGATAAGTAAGGGGCGAACACCTTCGAGAGTGACTGCAATTGCATTGCCAGACAGGGCTTCATCCTTTTTGGAAATCAAAATTTCAGAGGGATTTGTCACTTCCCGTAAGCCAGTTCCAAGCATTTCATAAATTCCCAATTCATGGGTCGATCCAAATCTATTTTTGTGTGCTCTTAAAATTCTAAATACGTGATTTCTATCGCCTTCAAACTGAAGTACGGTATCGACCATATGCTCTAGTATTTTAGGACCTGCAATGGATCCGTCTTTGGTAATATGTCCAATTAAAATGACGGGCGTCGCTGTTTCTTTGGCAAATTTAATGAGTTCGCTTGTACACTCTTTGATTTGTGAGACGCTTCCTGCAGACGCTTCAAGATAATCACTTTGCAAGGTTTGAATGGAATCAATAATTACCACATCGGGTTGAAGGGCCTCAATTTGTTTAAATATAAGCTGTGTTTTTGTTTCAGTAAGTATATAACACGTGTCGTTAAGAGGCTGAATCCGCTCGGCGCGAAGTTTGATTTGTTTTTGACTTTCTTCGCCCGAAACATACAAGGTTTTGTAAGGTAATTTCAAAGAGACCTGAAGCATGAGTGTGCTTTTTCCGATCCCAGGCTCACCACCTAAAAGGGTTAGGGATCCTGGAACAATCCCACCCCCTAATACTCTGTTCAACTCGCCATCGGTAGTGTCCATCCGGACCGTTTTGGTGGTGTCAATTTCAGAAATTCTCAAAGGTTTAGAAACACGGTTTGTGGTGTTTTGAGTTCCTGTTTTCCAGTCTTTTTTATCTGGTTTCTGAACTAACTCTTCTGTAATTGTATTCCAAGATTTACACGATGAACACTGTCCTTGCCATTTGGCAGTTTGAGTGCCACAACTCTGACAAAAAAAGGTGGTTTTTACTTTGGCCATTAGTATCCGAATTCTTTTTTAATTTGGTCTGCTCTATCGAGCATGTCATTTTTAGAGTAACCATCTACTTCCTTAAGAGAGAAGGCAGACCTATAAACATTCATTGCTTTTTTTTGTTTTCCTATGTATTCATAGTGACGCGCTAGATAAAAGCTAGCGATGGTGGTATCGGGATGATGTTTGCTTGCAATTTTTCCTAATTCGCGATAGTATTCGAACTTTTTTGTTTTATCAATTGCAGCAGCGATGACTCTAAAATCGTTAATAATAATTTGTTTTTCAATTCCAAATAAAGTTTCAATCATAGCATATTTTTCAATCAGATAATCTACAGGCGACGTCTGTAATGTTAAAATGTGGTTTTTATACTCAGACTTACTTATTGGTTGAAATACAAAAAAGATACTTTCTAATGCTTTTGGAATAGATTGAGCTGCAAGTGAATAATGATTAGCGTTTTCAAAATTATCAAACGCATACAGAAGATTTGTGTTTCCTAATGCAGAGAGCTTGGTGTTAAGCTCTGTGATTTTTTTCTTATTTCGCTTGATGTCTAAGGCGGCAGTTGATAAGTAATAAAACGTATTGAAATCATCTTCATGGCCGAGTCTTCTTGTTAGATTCTCTTCCATTCCAGCAGTTATACTAGGACTCAAAGCAACAAATGCATTAAAGACGGGGCGGTTTGTAAACAAAAAGTAATTCATGAAGTTTGCGGTTTGACCATGCCCAACAGCGACTCTAAAATTAAGACTGCGGTAGTTTTCAGTCATAAAAGAAATGAGTTCGTTCTCAATAAACTCATAAAACTGAGTGGCCGATTTAGAAAGCGAATAGTCTGATGATATATTACAATCTTTTGACCTTGAGCCAACTTGGTTCACGCCTACCACAATGGCCTCAGGCATATCTTGCCAGTAAGAGCAATAATCAACATTTCCAGCTACAACCTCAAAAAGATAATCCCCATCAAAAACAACAATTAAAGGATAATTTTTATCAGGGTTGGATTCGTAATTACGTGGAAGTTGAATTTTTAATTCACGTTTGACTCCTAAAGCATTGGATTCAATCGATTCGTAAACCGTCTGAGTAAAGGTTAAATTGAAACATAACACAGCGGAGATAAAAAAAAGCTTCATGATGTATCGGTTAAATATTTGTGTTGCCAAGTTAAGAAAATAACCGAAACAGATTTATACTATTGCGAAGTTTGTTTTGGATACAGTCTGTTGTAAATAGGTAAAAACAGTAGCGAAAGCCCCCCAAAAAGAATGACCATTAGTGTTTGTGAAGTCCACATAATCCACCCAAACGCAATGCTGGGATCTTCAGGAATATTAAAAATCGAAAATGCTGCGAAGATGGCTAATGGATAAGACCCAATACCGCCATTGGTGGCTGCAATGCTAAAGCTGGCCGAAATGAAGCCCAATAAAATGGCCGAAAATGGAAGCTGACTTGTTTCTGGTATAGAAAAAGAGGTCAGATAAAACATCGAGACATACATAATCCAAATAAAAAGAGTGTGCCCCAAAAAGGCCCATTTTTTCTTCATTTTTAAAATGCTTGAAACACCTTCAATAAGCCCTAAAAAAAGTGTTTTTATTTTAAGGGCAAACGGATGGTTTGACTTTTTAAATAGCTGATATCCAATGATTAGAATCACCAAAACAACCAGCCCAGAAAGAATCAATTTTATGGGGTCGATATTTGTATATAAAAAATCATAAATAATATCAAATTCGAGCACTAGTGTTATACTGATAATACAGAGCATCACTAATAAATCGGCCACACGCTCTGCAATGATGGTTCCAAAACCTTTTTCAAAAGGGACGCCTTCATAATTGGTCAAAATAGTGGCGCGAGAGACTTCGCCCGCTCTTGGAATCGTGTAATTAATGAGGTAAGTTGTAAAAACAGCCATGACACTATTTGGAAATCGCAAATTATAACCCATTGGCTCAATCATAAATTTCCAACGATAAGCACGTGATAGGTGACTAAGGATCCCTAAAAAAACACCAAGGCCAACCCAAAAATAATCAGCATTTTTAAAATAGCCTAGTAGTACGGGGATCGAAATTTTAGCTAAGGAATACCAAACTAAAAACACGCCCAACATTAAAGGAAGGCTAATTTTTAGAACGGATTTTAGAGTCTTACTCAAGGGAATTAGTTTAGTAGATTATTGACTTCATTCGGGAACACTAAAGACGGTTTAAACACTTTAGCAGATTCAATGTCCATAAAAGCATAGGTAATTAAGATTAAAACATCGCCAATAGATACTTTGTGCGCTGCAGCGCCATTGAGCGTAATTTCTCCTGAATTTCTTGGACCAGGGATGACATAGGTATCTAGGCGTTCGCCATTATTATTGTTGACCACTTGGATTTTTTCGCCTTGAATGATATTAGCGGCATCCATGAGATCTTCATCTATCGTAATACTACCAATGTGATCGAGGTTCGCTCCGGCTACTTTTACACTATGAATTTTAGATTTTACGACTTGTATTTGCATGTTGGTAAAGGTAATTAATTTAAAGCGATATTGTCAATTAATCGGACATCTCTTGCAAAGACTGCTATAAATGCACGGTAGTGTTTCGTTTGATTTTTTTGTTGAATGGGCGCTAATGTTTCAACGTCAGAGATTTGAAAATATTCTAGTCTTAATAATTCATGGTTATGAAATTGGGTACGAACCCATTCGGAAATTTTTTCTGGAGCATCGTGTTGAAATTGGTGTTTGACGGACTGAAGCGTTTTGTATAGTAAAGCTGCGTTTTCTCGTTCTAAAACAGACAATAGGCTGTTTCTGGAGCTCAAGGCCAAACCATTAGCCGCACGCTCAATTGGGCATCCTTTAATCTTTACAGGAAGTTGAGTGATCTCCACCATTTTTTTTACGATTTGTAATTGCTGAAAATCTTTTTCACCAAAATAAGCAACATCTGGTTTTACAATTTCAAATAAACGTTTTACAATGGTTCCAACACCGTCAAAATGACCCGGTCTAAATTGGCCTTCCATTTGGGATTCGATGCCTCCAAAATCAAACGATTCAACGGATGTTTGAGCCCCATAAATAGCTTCGACGGTTGGCGCATACACAACGATCTCAGTTTTGGAAAGGGGTTCTAGCAACAAAACATCCGTTGCTAAAGTTCGAGGGTACTTATTTAAATCCTCTGGATTGTTAAATTGAGTTGGATTCACAAAAATACTGACCACTACAAGGTTATTTTCTGCCAAAGCTGCTTTCACTAAGGACAGATGTCCTTCATGAAGAGCGCCCATCGTTGGCACAAAACCTATTGAAAAATTTGAGCCATTTTCAGTGATAATGAAAGCATTTAGCTCTGTTTTAGATGTATAAACTCGCATTTAGTAAAAAATTAACAGCGTGCAAACTTAAGGTATTACTGTTAATCTGCATAAAATTTTGTATTTTTGCGTGTTTTTTGTTGATAAAGCCAAAATTCATAGAACTTATGAAAGATAAGAGAATATTATACGTATCGTCCGAAGTCGTACCCTATTTACCTGAAACAGAGATTTCATCCATGTCGTTTGAAGCCCCTAGAATGGTTAATAAACAAGGTGGGCAAATACGAATATTCATGCCGAAATATGGGAACATCAACGAACGAAGACACCAGTTACACGAAGTGATTCGTCTTTCTGGAATCAATCTTGTCATTAATGACTTAGACATGCCGTTGATTATCAAGGTTGCTTCAATTCCAAAAGAACGAATTCAAGTTTATTTCATTGATAACGAAGAGTATTTTAAACGAAAAGCAACTTATACCGACGAAAATGGTCAGTTATTTGAAGATAACGATGAACGCGCAATCTTTTTTGCAAAGGGGGTGATCGAAACAGTCAAAAAATTAAACTGGGCGCCAGATATCATTCATGTTCATGGGTGGCTGGCTTCTTTATTACCATTATACTTAAAACAATACTATAAAGACGAACCTTTATTTAAGGAAAGTAAAGTCGTGACCTCCATATACAGTCAAAGTTTTGATGAATCTCTTAACGCTGGGATGGTGGAAAAAATACAATTTGATGAAATTGAGGAAACCCATATTGATAAACTAAAAACACCTAATTACTCCAACTTGATGAAGGTTGCTGTCGACTTTTCAGACGGCATCATCAAAGGGTCTCAAGAACTTCCGAAAGATTTGGAAGACTATATTGATACTTCTGAAAAACCGGTGTTGGACTACCAATACCCCGAAGCTTTTACCGAAGCTTATACTGATTTTTATAACAATGAAATTTTAAATTAAGTCCCCGTTATCTTATGAAATACATTCATTCTAATCTGTTAAAACCTACAAGTATCCTTTTCTTGATTTTAGCTTTACAGGCTTGTGATAAAGAGTTTTCTGAAATTGGAACTGGAATTATAGGAACGCCTGGTTTTGAGATCCAAAGCGCAACATATCCTGTAAAAACATACAATAAAAAAATTACTGCTTTTGAATCTAACAATCTTAGCAAGAATCTTTTAGGGTATTATTACGACCCTGTTTTTGGAGGCACCAAAGTTGATTTTGTTGGGCAATTAACGCCTAGAAATTTTGCGCCTAACTTTGGTGAAAACCCTGTTTTAAATTCTGTAGTTCTTACAGTACCTTATGCGAGTACAGCGGCCACAGATGCTACAACTGAAGACGTGACTTACGAATTGGATTCCCTTTATGGATCTGGTAAAATAAAGCTCTCAGTATACAAAAGTAATTATTATTTAAGAGATTTTGACCCCAACAGCACGATCGACGGGAGTCAAAAATATTACTCTGATGGCAGATTGTCTGAAACTGAATCTATTTCTGAAACATTACTAGAAGGGCAGTTACTTTACCACGATGACGCCTATTTTCCAAGTACTGAGTCTATTGACCTTGAGGAAATTAATGAAGAAACGGGCGTTTCTGAAGTTACAAGCACCATTGCGCCTAGTTTACGACTTAATTTATACAGCGCAGACTTTCAAAACTCAAACCCCCCAGTAGGTTTTTGGGAGAACTTGATTCTAAATAAACAAGACGACGACGTTTTAGCTAATGCTAATAATTTCTATAACCATTTTAGAGGTTTATATTTCAAAGTCGAACCTAAATTACTGGAGAATGGGCACATCCAACAATTAGACTTCGCATCTGCTGCTGCAACGGTCATACTCTATTATTCGTATACTTCTGAATCAACCGTCAATGGCGAAGTGGAAACTGGAACTTCTCAAGGCACTTATGAAATGGGCTTTTCTGGGAAGCGAGTCTCTGTTTTTGAGAACACGTTTAACGCAGATGTCCTCGGCGAGATTGGGAATGATACTGATGAAGACGAGCGTTTGTATCTAAAAGGCGGCGAAGGTTCAATGGCTGTTGTTAAATTATTTACTGACGAAGAAGGGAACTCTGAAATCGATCAGTTAAATGAATTTAGAACTGTAGAAGAGAGTGGAAAAATCACACCCAAACGTTTAATCAATGAAGCCTATTTAGAGTTTTATGTCGATCAAACCGCTTCTAATGAGGACCAACCCAACAGAGTCTATATCTATGATATTGAAAATAACATCCCAGTCGCTGATTATTTTCTAGATCAGACCGTCAATGAGACGTCCACAGATTCTAAGTACACCCATTTAGTGCCTTTGAGTACCGAGACTGACGAAAGTGGTGTGGAACAAAAAAAATATAAAATCCGAATCACAGAGCATTTGAACAACATCATCGTAAGAGATTCAACAAATGTCGAACTTGGATTGGTCGTTTCTTCAAATGTTGGTGAAGCGAGTGGAAAAGGCGTCTTAAACGACAACTCACTGACCATCCCTGTTGGCTCAATTTTAACCCCTAAAAGTATCATTCTTCACGGGAGTAACTCGACTAACGAAGCAAAAAGAGTAAAACTCAACATCTATTATACCGAACCAAATAACTAAATTATATGTGTGGAATTGTAGGATACATTGGCCATAGAGAAGCCTATCCAGTAATACTAAAAGGACTTCAGCGTCTAGAATATAGAGGTTATGACAGTGCAGGTATTGCATTATACGATGGAAATGAGATTATACTTTCTAAAACCAAAGGAAAAGTTGCGGATCTAGAATCTAAAGTTTCTAACCTGCCAAGTTTTTCAGGGAATTTAGGAATTGGACACACCCGTTGGGCAACTCACGGAGTTCCAAACGATGAAAATTCGCACCCCCATTTTTCAAATTCTGGGGATTTAGTAATTATCCACAATGGAATTATTGAAAATTACAGTGCGCTCAAAAAAGAACTTATTAAAAGGGGGTACACCTTTTCTTCAGATACTGATACCGAAGTACTCATCAACCTTATAGAAGATATTCAAAAAAATAGCAACTTAAAGCTTGGAAAAGCCGTACAAGTCGCACTCAACCAAGTCGTTGGCGCCTATGCAATTGCAGTTTTTGATGTCAAAAAACCTAATGAAATTGTCGTGGCTCGATTAGGAAGCCCACTTGCTATTGGAGTTGGAGAAAATGAATTTTTTATTGCTAGTGACGCCTCCCCTTTTATCGAATACACCAATAATGCGGTGTACTTAGAAGATGAAGAAATGGCCGTCGTCAGATTAAAAAAGCCCATAAAAATACGAAAAATAAAAGATGACTCCTTAGTCAGTCCATACATTCAAGAACTGAAAATAAACCTTGAGCAAATTGAAAAAGGAGGCTATGATCACTTTATGCTTAAAGAGATTTTTGAGCAACCACATGCAATTAAAGATACTTACAGAGGTCGTTTATTGATTGATGAAGGGATTATAAAAATGGCCGGAATCGAAGATAATATGGGCAAGTTTTTAAATGCCAACCGAATTATTATTGTGGCTTGTGGAACTTCATGGCATGCCGGACTGGTCGCAGAATACATTATTGAAGACTTAGTGCGCGTCCCTGTTGAGGTTGAATATGCCTCTGAGTTTAGATACCGAAACCCAGTTATTAACGATAAAGACATTGTGATTGCAATCTCTCAATCTGGAGAAACAGCAGATACACTGGCCGCTATTAAACTTGCGAAAGAAAAAGGTGCGTTTGTTTTTGGAGTGTGTAATGTGGTTGGATCCACCATTTCGCGCGAAACCCATGCCGGCGCTTATACACATGCTGGACCCGAAATTGGAGTGGCCTCTACCAAAGCATTTACCACACAAATTACGGTTTTAACCTTAATTGCATTGCGCTTGGCAAAAGCCAAAGGCACGATGTCTAGCACGGACTTTAGAAGACACTTGGTTGAATTGAAGACCATTCCAGAGAAAGTTGAAGAGGTTCTAAAATCAGATGCACTTTCAAAAGAAATTGCTTCCATATATAAAGATGCTAAAAACTTTTTATACCTAGGTCGAGGCTTTAATTTTCCAGTAGCACTAGAAGGCGCTTTGAAACTTAAAGAAATCTCATACATCCATGCCGAAGGCTATCCTGCCGCAGAAATGAAGCACGGACCCATTGCACTTATAGACGAAAATATGCCAATTGCGGTCATTGCGACAAAATATGGACATTATGAAAAAGTGGTGAGCAACATTCAAGAAATTAAATCGAGAAAAGGAAAAATCATCGCTGTGGTAACTAAAGGCGATGAACAAGTTAGAGACCTTGCAGATCATGTGATTGAAGTCCCTGAAACTTTAGAGCTACTTTCGCCGCTTCTGACCACAATTCCACTACAATTATTATCCTATCACATCGCTGTAATGTTAGGCAGAAATGTCGATCAACCTCGAAATCTTGCTAAATCCGTAACGGTGGAGTAAAAGAAACAAACGGTTATCCTTACCCCTCTAAAATCAACATAAGATTCTCAGTATCAATTACTACCACTAAACTTTGGGAATCAAATTATAGTGATTATCAACAGTATTTATTCAACAGAATTTGTAAATATAAAGAGTGTTTTCTTACCCCTATTGGGTACAGAAAGATATCTCAAATCTTCAACGAGGAGGGGTTAAAAACTCCTCGTGGGAGTACCTTTAAGAACAACCATGTTCATTCCATTTACAAGAAAGGAAAGATAAGAGAAGAACGAATCAATCGTGAAGATATCGTGGAGGTATCCCAACCTTTGATAGAGGTTCTGGATTGAATTCATTTTACCACCCTTTTTCATTTGAGTAAGAAATATAATCTAAACTGGGTTAGATGTTTCTTGTTTCTCAATCAAAAGACTTCATATATAAATCATTCCACCGTTGTGGAGTAGTTATGATAGGGGGTATTTCTTAACTCCAAATCACTACCTAAATGTTGTTGTTGAAATTACTTCTCCCAAGTTATGGGTGATACCTCTTTCCCAATCCCAAAAGGATAAATACGAGTTCATCAAAGAGAAGAGAGAACAAGGTTACATCTACAAAGAAATTAGTGATATGTTGAATCACTCTGACTTTACTCCTCAGAGGACAGATAAGTTTACTTCTCAACAAGTATGGGGGTTTAGAATCTAAGATGATGAAACTAGAGGATAGACTAAAGAAAATAACTCCTCCCAAGGTTATTAGTGTTGGTCTGATGGAGAAAGTTGAATAGTAGAGAAATTAAAGTGTGTTATAATTTCTAGTTATTCTTCTTAGATTTCATTATGTTTGATATCAAAAATAAAAAATGGAAGTAACACTTGAAGGAGATTATTTTGATGGATTTTTTCAAATTTGGTCAATAGGGTTAAAAAACGACAAACATAATTTTTCAATTTTTTTATCCCTAGAACAAAGGAACACTTCAAAGGAGTATGATGACGAATTTGAACCTTTTCTTCAACTATCAACTATGTTTCAACATTCAGGATTAGAATTTAAACAAAACATTTCTATTATTGAAGGTGATGAAGATCATCAACAAAATAAATTTTTAAACAAGTATCATGATATCATTGTAAAACCCTATTCCTTAGAAGACTTGGGTTACAAAACCCCAAACTATCTAATTATCAAAGAGGATATAAATAGAAATTATATTACAATCGAAAGTGGTGATTATGTTTTTGAAATTGATTGTGAATCAAACGATGGTTCGAAGAAAGAAATGATTCAAGAATTAGAAGAAATAATAAAGTCAAATAAGAATGGTGTTGAACTACTTGACGAACACCCTGGTGATAAATATTGGGGATAATATATCAAAAAATACAATTTTAATTTTTCAACAACTTAAAAACCCCCTCTAAAATAAATTCAAACTAAGTAATTGAAATTTTAGAGTGATCATTACCATCAAAATTGAATCATAATTCAGAATATTTTTCTACTGATGTAACATAATCATCTTGTGAAATAGAATCAAGACTACTTTGTAAATCTTTTAATACTTTATCCTCAGGGTGATTTTCAATTAATTTGGTTACAAATTCATATGATTCATCAGATTTCCATTTTTTTATATCCCACCAAGGTACATCATATTTTACCTCTAAGTGATTTAAACACTTCGATACCACATCTGTTATTTCCATATTTCAATTTTTTATAACCCTAATATACAAAATTATAACACATAGTTTAACTCCAAAGTTTCTTCATTTCAAATTCTATTGGAGACATTCCCTCACTTTTAGACAAATTTCGTATGGTATTTTGAAAATTAGAATAACTTTCATAATCAGTTATTCTCGACCATGGTTTTGAATCCAAATAATATTGGTCCTCTTTTTTTGTAATTCTATTTTGAAACTCATTTCTGTATATATCATTTTTATATATACTTTTTAAAACTATATTATCTATTGGAATATGTATATGTGAAATATTTCTGTTAAATCTTTTACAAAATTCTATATCAGTATCTTTTGTTGTGTG
>ERZ1047472.1478-NODE-1478-length-18234-cov-24.870895_pt1 | contig 18234 bp, 18 predicted proteins | sample MGYA00383095_ERZ1047472 | MGnify/ENA primary metagenome ERZ1047472 (study PRJEB29581, sample SAMEA5548365) | metagenome | biome: marine; feature: coastal; material: water | depth 1 m | study: Short-term variability in the microbial, nano- and picoplankton... | reverse complement strand
AAATATAATAAGGAGTAAGGTCAAGACCTCCTCCAAACCATCTATCTTTTAACCCACCATTTTCGTATAATTCAAAATATCTTAAATTGGCATGAAAAGTGGGGGTCATTGGATTTTTAGGATGTAAAACAATACTTATTCCACATGCATAAAAGTCAGAATCTTTAGTTTTTAACATCGCAGCCATTGATTTTGGAAGCTTGCCATGAACTTTAGAAACATTTACACCTCCCTTTTCAAAAACTCTACCATTCTCAATAACCATAGTTAAGCCACCGCCTCCTTTTTCTCTTGACCAAACATCTTTCTTGAATTTTCCTAATTCATCAACCTTTTCCAAAGCGGCCGTTATCTCGCATTGAAGAACATCAATGTATTTAGAAAAATTATTTTTTATCATAAAGAATAGTTTTTAATAGTTTCTACGAAAACTTTAACATTATCAACAGGTGTATTTGGAAGAATTCCATGACCTAAATTTGCAATATATTTATCTTTTCCAAATTCATTCAACATTTGCGTCGTTTGACTTATCAGTTCTTTTTTAGGAGAAAATAATCTACTTGGGTCCAAATTACCCTGTAGAGTAATATTGTTTCCTGATAAATAACGGGCATTTCTTGCTGAACACGTCCAGTCAATCCCAAGTCCAGAAGCACCAATTTTCGAGTATGCATTTATAGAGTGCCAACATCCTTTTGGATAGATAATCACAGGTTTAATTTCTTTTAAGGCAGCTGTAATTTGTTCTATATATGGAAATGAATAAATTTGATAATCAGTGTGAGACAGAACACCTCCCCACGAATCAAAAATTTGAACAGCATCAACACCTGCTTCTATTTTCTTTTTTAAATAATCAATAGTTATAGAGGTTATTTTACTTAAAAGTAATTTAGCTAGGTCAGGATTTTCAAAACAAAAACTTTTAGCTATATCAAAGTTTTTAGAACCACTACCTTGAACCATATAGCATAATATTGTCCATGGAGATCCTGCAAATCCGATTAAAGGAATATCAGCAGGAAGTTCTTTTTTAGTCATTTTTACTGCATCAAAAACATAATTTAATTTTTCTTCAACATTTTGAATATTTAAATTAATTACATCAGATTTTTTTCTGACAGGAGATTCTATGTATGGACCAAAATTATTTTTCATTTCAACATCAATTCCCATTGCCTGGGGAATTACTAAAATATCACTAAAGATTATAGAAGCATCTAATCCAATTTGTTTAATTGGCATTAACGTTATTTCCGTAGCTAGTTCTGGCGTTTGACATCTTGTAAAAAAATCATATTTGTTTTTTAGAACCATAAAATCTGGCAAATATCTTCCTGCTTGTCTCATAATCCATACAGGCGGTCTTTCCACAGTCTCTCCGTTTAGAGCTTTTAAAAAAAGAGGGGTTTCATTTTTAATCATTTTCAAATAATTTAATTGTTTTGTGAATTACGTTTTCAATTGTAGGAACTTTGCAACTTAAAACTTTGTTTGAATATCTTTTAGCATATTTTGAAGTTGTTTGGCCAATACATACACAGTACGAATTATTTAATGAGTTATTTATCATATAGCTCTTTATTCCACTTGGGCTGTAAAATAAAATTGCATCAAAAATTTGATCGTATTTTTTTGGTTCTGCTACGTTGTTGTAAGCAATTAGTTCCTTCAGTTCTATATTTTTTTTCTTAAAAAAATTAGAAAACTCTTCATTTTTAATGTTGCTTCGACAAAAAATGAACTTTTCATTTTTAGCTGTTTTTGATATAAAATCAGCTAAATTTGATGAATTTTGAGTCATTTTTACAATTTTTTGACCTTTTTTCGTTAAAAGTGATTGTGTGTTTTTGCCTACACAATAAATTTTATTAAAAAAATTATCAATATTTTGGTTGTTTGAAAAAACTGCTTCAACAGCATTTTTGCTTGTGAATATCCAGCTTCCATCATGTTTGGGAAGTTTTAAGACTAACGGTTGTATTGAAATAAAATCATTATGATATAAATCAAATTTTAAATTATTGAAAAGATGTTTTAAATCTTTACTTAATTTTCTTGTGGAAAGAATTTTAATTTTTTTCATTTTCTTTCTTAAGTTCTTGAAGTATTTTTTCGCCACCATTTTTTAAAATCTTTTTGAACATTTTTTCACCAGCATTTAAATCGGTACAATCAAATGAACCTTCAACTTTGATTATAATTTTTGAATTCATTGAAGAGATGCTTGCTTTGAAGACAAGTTTATCTCCTTCAATTTTTGCAAATGCAGAGATTGGCACAGAACAACCACCATTCATTAATTTTAAAAATTTCCTTTCCTGACTTACGCAGTGAAATGTTGAACTACATGAGATAGATTTTAATAAATTATTTAATTCGTTTTCATTTGTTCTTGATGCTACTGCAATAGCTCCTTGCGCTGCAGAAGGAATCATCCAGTCTAATACAAGTTTGTTTTCGGGATATATTGACAGTCGATCAAGTCCTGCCTTTGCAAATATTGCCCCGTCCCAATTATTTTTTTCAAGTTTTGCGATTCTTGATCCTACATTTCCTCTAAGAGATACAATTTTATGATTAGGATATTTATTTTTCCATTGAGTTTCTCTTCTAATACTACTTGTTGCAATAGTTAGAGTCTTATTAAAATCGATATTTTTTTCTTTGAAAACTAAAACGTCCTGAGAACTTGCTCTTTTAAAAACACAATGAATAGATAATCCCGAAGCTAAATTTATTGGAACATCTTTATAACTATGGACAGCTATATCAATGGTTTTGTTTAATAAAGATTGATCTAAACTTTTTGTAAAAATTCCACTTACACCAAAATCATATAGAGGCGTAATTTGATTAACGTCTCCCTCAGATTTTATTTTAACTAATTCACAATTTAGACCTAGGGATTCTAGTTTGGTCTTTGCGTAATTTGCTTGCCAAACAGCTAGATTACTTTCTCTAGTGCCTATTTTTATTTTAGTAATCATTATGATTAAGTTGAAAAATTGTTTTTATAGATTCCAATTCTTCTTCAAAATCATCGCTGTCTCTTAAATGATTAGCTATTTGATTTGTTATTTTTTGAATTACGTGTTCAGAGACTTCTTTGATATTTGCATCGTCGAAAGAGGATGCTTTTTTCTTAAGAATATTGATTTTGTTTTCTTGGATTTTTTTTAGTTTTATTTTAAGGGCGTTTACTGTTGGAGCAAATTTTCTAGTTTCAACCCATAAATAATAATCTTCAGTTATTTCTTTAATAATTTTTTCAGCTTTAGGAATGAATTTTTTTCTGTTTTCTAAAGTTTTGTTAGTCACCATAGACAGATAATCTAAGTCTAATAAATTTACATTTTTAAAAGACCCCAGTTCTTCGTCTACATTTTTTGGAACTGATAAATCTAAAATGGTTAACGGTTTAGATCTCGATACCATTTCTCTTATTACAGTAGGTTTGTTTCCAGCAGTAGCAACAATCAATATATCAGTTTTTGATATTTGTTGATTTAAATCTGAAATGTTTTTCACTAAAACTTCAAACTTGCCGGCTATCAATTTAGCTTTATCTTCAGATCTATTAATTAAAGTTATTTGTTTATTTGAAGTGTGTTTGACTAAATTTTCACATGTGTTTCTTCCAATTTTACCTGTTCCAAATAAAAGAATTTTTTTTGTTTTTAAATCTGAAATATTATCTAAGATATATCGAACTGCTGCATATGAAACTGAAGTTGCGCCTGTAGATATTTTTGTTTCGTTTTTAATTCTTTTACTTGCATGCTTTACCATGTTAAATAATCTTTCAAATGAAGGATTAACAGCATTAAGTTTTTTTGATCTTAAAAAACTATTATTTAATTGAGCGATAATTTCAAAATCTCCTAAAATTTGACTATCGAGGCCAGTCCCTACTTTAAAAATATGGTTTACAGCTTCTGCACCTTCAAGGAAATAACCAAATTTTTTTAAATCTTTTATAGTACCATTAGAGTGTTTGCAAAGCAACCTCGTTAGTAAATTAAAATCTGTTGTTGAAGAGTAAATTTCAACTCTGTTGCATGTGGAATTAACAATTAAATTATCAATGCCCGCTTGTAAAGAATCTTTTATAAGAAGTTTAGATTGGTTAAGATTTAAGCTAAATTTACCTCTTACAGAAGTATTGGCATTTTTATAACTTATTCCAATTACGTTAAAAAAAGGTTCTTTCAAAGAATGAATTATTTCGAAAGTAAAAATAATACTCACTTTAGTTAAAAAATAACCCTAAAGGTTCTATAAATAACTCCATGAGTTTTTTATAGAAAAGAACTATCAGGATAATGTAAATTTTTATATTTTTACAGATGTAAGATATAAATTAACAATCATTAATTTAGAACGCTTCTAAATTATAAAATTTATTTAAATGAATTTAAAAAGTATCGCAAAAGGATCTACGGAAACTTTTACAGTCGATCAAGGAGTAGTTTTACTAAAACAAACCAACGACAACGATTTTCAGTCAAATTTCAATTTCAATATTGGCAAAGATTACATTCAGTTTCATTTTTGTTTAAAGGGGAATTCAAAATTTTTATTTAATCAGGGCTCTTATGTTTTAAATGTTGAAAATGAAAACTCGATTTTATTGTATAATCCTGATAAAGAGCTTCCAATTAACCTTATGTTGGATTCAAATAGTCAAGTTTTATCAATACTAATATCAATAAAAAAATTTCATAGTTTATTTTCAGACGAATCAGATCAAATTTCTTTTTTAAATAACGATAACATTGGAAACAAACTTTATAAAGAGAAAAAAATTGGTCCAATGATTGCAATAATATTAAATCAAATGTATCAGCAATCTTTAAATCTGTCAATGTATAAATTATATTTAAGAGGCAAGATTTTTGAACTCATGAGTCTATATTTTAGCAAGGATAAAGAAATGGACATTGAACAATGTCCTTTTTTAGCTGACGATAATAATATAAAAAAAATAAAAAAAGCGAAGCAAATTATAATTTCTAGAATGATTGAACCACCAACTCTTGTAGAGCTTGCAAAAGAAGTTGACATAAGTTTAAAAAAATTAAAACAAGGCTTTAAACAAGTATACGGTTCCTCCGTTTTTTCTTTTCTGATTGATTACAAAATGCAAGTTTCCAAAAGACTTTTGTCATCAGGAAATTACAATGTCAATGAGGTTGCTTTAAAGGTGGGGTATAGTACAGCCACTCATTTTATAAACGCTTTTAAAAAAAAATTTGGTACAACCCCAAAAAAATATCTAATGTCAATTTAATAATATGAAGGGAGTTTTATTAGTTAATTTAGGATCGCCAGACAGCACAGAAACTAAAGATGTAAAAAAATATTTGAAAGAATTTTTAATGGACGAACGAGTTATTGATGAGCCTTTGTGGTTAAGAACAATTCTGGTTAAAGGCATTATCTTAAATTTTAGACCTAAAAAATCTGCAAAAGCTTATAAGAAAATATGGTGGGAAGAAGGATCTCCTTTGATTGTTCTTTCATACAAACTTCTTGAAAAAGTCAAGCAAATGATCTCTGTTCCGATAGCTCTCGCTATGCGATATGGAAATCCTTCTATTCATTTAGGAATTAAAGAATTAGTTGACAAAGGAGTAACAGAAATTCTACTCATTCCTCTTTACCCTCAACATGCTATGGCATCAACTGAAACTATTTTAGTTTTGGCGGAAAAAATAAAAAATGAATTTTTCCCACAAGTAGAGTATACAAACCTTCCAGCTTTTTACAATCATAAAGATTACATTAGAGTCTTATCAAATTCTATACAAAGTCATTTAAAAAATAAAGAATGGGACCACTTGCTTTTTTCTTATCATGGTATTCCCGAAAGACACATAAGAAAAACAGACATTACAAAATCTCATTGTAAAATTGACGGTACTTGTTGTCATACAGAATCACCTGCTCATCAATTTTGTTACAGACATCATTGCTATGAAACCACAAGACAAGTCGCCGATTATTTAGAGCTTAAGGAGGGGTCATTTTCAAGTTCATTTCAGTCTAGATTAGCTGGGCAGCCATGGCTTAAACCATATACAGATAAAGTTGTAGAAAATTTTGCTCAATCTGGAATTAAAAATATGGCTATTGTCACACCTGCTTTTGTTTCAGATTGTTTAGAAACTTTAGAGGAAATTGGAATGGAGGCTAAAGAAGATTTTATTGAAAAAGGGGGAGAAAAATTTCATGTAGTTCCTTGTTTAAATGATGATAAAGAATGGGTAAAAACCCTAAGTAGATGGATTGATGAATGGGCGAATATTAAATAAGTTTTTGTATTATGGAATATTTTAGTTACATAAAATCATTGCACATAATTTTTGTTATAACATGGTTTGCAGGTTTATTTTACATACCGAGACTATTCATCTATTTTATTGAAGCTTCTTCAAAACCTAGTCCCAACAAAAAAATTTTAACGGATCAATTTATTATAATGATGAATCGTTTATGGTTTATAATAACATGGCCATCCTCTGTTTTAGCAATTATATTTGGGTTTTGGATGGTTGTTTTAGTCCCAAATTGGTTATTGGAAAATTGGATGATAGCTAAGTTAGGATTCGTTTTTTTATTAATTATATATCAATTAAAAACTCACTTTATTTTAAAAGAATTAACATCAGGAGTTATAAAATATTCTTCTAGTTTTATGAGAATTTGGAACGAAGTCACAAGTGTGATTTTAGTGTCTATTGTATTTTTAGTAGTTTTAAAAAACAATGTAAGCTGGTTAAAATTTACAGTTGGCTTGGTAATATTTATAGGTATTTTGTTTGCTCTTATTAAGTTGTATAAAAAATTTAGAAATTGATTAGTAAATTAAAATTTAACGCAAATTTATCGTTGAGGGCTAGAATTTTTTTAGCTATGACTGTAATAGTTGTTGCTACTTTTGTACTGATTTCATTAATTACAATTCCCCAATTTAAAACTCAGTCAGAAAAATACCACTCTAAAAGATTAGAACGAAAAGAAGCTCAAATCCAGCGTAGTATTGCTTATTTTTCTCAAGAATCTGTTGTTCAAGGAAATCTAAAAAAACTAGATTCAATTTTGAGTGAAAAAATTTATCAAGTTTCTGATGTTCAAAGCGTAAAATTTAGTTTGTATTCTTTAGATGGAAATCTAATTAATTCAACGCTACCTAAAAACGAAATTTCCTCAATAAATAAAGAACTTTTAAATAAGATCCTTAATCAAAAAGATTCTAAAGTTATTGAAATTACACAAAGAAATGAAGTGCAATATAGGTCCTCTTTTTCATTAATTTTAGACGATAATTTTAATCCACTTTGGATTTTAAATCTTCCATATTATGATGATGATAATTTAAATTCGTATGAACTTGATTCATTTCTTATAATTTTAGGAGAAGTTTACTTTTTCCTTTTCATACTTTCAATTATTATCTCATATTTCGTATCTCAGTATATGACAAAAGCAATTTCAGAAATTGCCTTAAAAATGAAGCAGACACGTTTGGATAAAAGAAACACTAAAATAAAAATTAAAGCAAGAAGCAAAGAAGTCAAAAGTTTGGTAGAATCGTATAATAATATGGTTGATATGCTTGATAAAAACGTTAAAGAATTATCAAAATCTAACAAAGAACAAGCTTGGAGAGAAATGGCCAAACAAGTAGCGCATGAAATTAAAAATCCTCTCACTCCAATGAAACTAAGCGTTCAAAGTTTTGAAAGAGATTTTAGAAATGACAAGAAAAATAAAGACAAAGTTGAAGATTTTTCCCAAACCATAATTCAGCAAATTGACACAATGAGTTCAATTGCATCTGCATTTTCAAATTTCGCAGAGATGCCTACTCAACAAGGAGAGAAACTAAACATAGTTAAAGCCGTTAGACTTTCACTAGAAATTTTTAAAGAAAAACATATTATTTTCAAATCTAGCGAAGAGAAAATAATAATTAATATTGACAGGCCGCAAATTGTAAGGATAATGACCAATCTAATAAAAAATGCTGTTCAGGCTTGTGAAAACACTAATTCTCCCTCAATAAAAGTTTCTATTAAAAAATTGTCAAAAACTGTTAGTATTTCCGTTAAAGACAATGGGAATGGAATCCCGCTAAAAATTAGAAAAAATATCTTTGAACCTAACTTTACTACCAAATCTGGAGGAATGGGGCTTGGGCTAGGAATGGTTAAAAACCTAGTTAACTCCTACGAAGGCAAAATAGATTTTGAATCAAAAGTTAACAAAGGGACTACCTTTAAAATTACATTTCCAACATTAGATTAACAAAATTGATTGTAAGCTTGTTTAAGATTTTCGCTTATAATTTCAGCAGATCTTCCTTCAATATGATGTCTTTCCAACATATGGACAAGATCACCGTCTTTAAAAATAGCAATACATGGCGATGAAGGAGGAAAAGGAATCATTAATTTTCTTGCAGCATCAGTTGCCTCTTTATCAACTCCTGCAAAAACAGTAAATAGTTTAATTGGTTTTTTATCATTAATTAATGACGATTTAACTCCTGGTCTTGCGTTGGCAGCAGCACAACCACATACAGAGTTTACTATTAGAACAGCAGTTTCGCTATTAGGAACTTGACTATTAACTTCATCAGAATTTGTAAGTTCAACAAATCCTGCAGAGGTTAAATCTTCCCTCATTGGTTTTACTAATTCAGCTGGATACATATTTAAAAATTTAAAACAACAAAGATAACAAAGAATGATTAAAATGTGTGTATTAAATTCAGTGGACATTTGTAAATTTGAATAATTTATTAAAAATGAATAAACTATTATTTGCTTTAATTGGATATTATTTATTTAGAGCACCTGGAGCTCTTATAGGTTTTTTTATTGGATCTTTTTTCAAGTCAGGAGTTAATAAAATATCAAATAAAGATTTTGAGCTTAATCTTCTGGCTCTTGCCTCTTTAGTTATTAAAGCCGATGGAAAAGTTACACAAAACGAATTAGATTTTGTAAGAACATATTTTGTTAGTGCTTATGGAAAAGCAAGAGCTAATGAAGTTTTTAAAATTTTTAATCAAAATGTAAAAAACAAAGGAATTTCCTTAAACAAAATATCAACACTGTTTAATGTTTCTTTAAATTATGAAAGTCGTCTTCAAGTGATTCATTTTTTATTTGGAATTGCAAAGGCTGATGGAACAATAAGTAAATTAGAAATTAAAAAATTATTAGAATTTTCAAATTTATTTAAATTATCCTATGCGGATTTTTTAAGTATTAAAGCCATGTTTGTTAAAGAAACAGATGGTGCTTATAAAATTTTAGAGTTGGAGAAATTTGCAACCAATGAACAAGTTAAAAAGTCATACAGAGACTTAGCAAAGAAACATCATCCGGATAAAGTTCAACACCTAGGAGACGTTTATATAAAGGCTGCTCAAGACAAATTTCAACAAATTCAAAAAGCTTATCAAAACATAAAAGATGAAAGAGGCTTTTGATTATATTTAAATTATGTACGATTTAATTTTTTATTTAGAATTAGGGTTACTTCATGTGTTAGACTGGAATGCAATTGATCACATGCTTTTTCTTTGCGCACTTACAATAGTTTATAATTTTAAGGATTTTAAAACAGTTTTCTGGATAGTAACTTTTTTTACTTTTGGGCATACTTTTTCATTAATATTATCTGCTTTTGATCTATTTAAACCTCCATCTCAACTTATAGAGTTTTTAATTCCAACTACGATAATAGTAACTTCTCTTTATAATATTTTATATAACAAAAACAGTAAGAATAATTTTTTTGAATACACTTTTTCTGTGTTTTTTGGATTAATACACGGTTTTGGTTTTGGCAATTATTTTGAAATGCTAACGGACTCACTGGATACCAAAATTATTCCACTTATTGGATTTGCAATTGGGGTTGAATTATCACAATTAATTGTTGTTTTAGGGATTTTGGTAATAAATACAATTTTAAAAATGCTTAATTTGATTTCTAGAACAATTTATATAAAAATAGTTTCGGTAATCATAATACTTTTATCCTTAAATTTAATATATCAAATGATATAGATGACGGCAAGTAAACAAAGAAAATACGACATAGCATATTTAAAAATGGCACAAGAGTGGGCTAAATTGTCCCACTGTAAAAGAAAACAAGTTGGAGCATTAATTGTGAAAGATAAAATGATAATATCCGATGGATATAATGGAACTCCAACTGGATTTGAGAATATTTGTGAAGATGACGAAAATTACACAAAATGGTATGTTCTTCATGCAGAAGCAAATGCGATTATGAAAGTCGCAGCTTCAACTCAATCAAGTAAAGGATCTACTCTTTACATCACAATGTCACCTTGTAAAGAATGTAGTAAATTGATTTTTCAATCTGGGATTATAAGGGTGGTTTACAATATCGAATACAAGGACAAGACAGGTATAGATTTTCTAAAAAAAGCAGGGTTAGAAATTGTTCAAATTCCAAAAATTTAATTCTGTTTATTTTTAATTTTTTTTGATATAAATAAAATAATCATAAGAAGAATTGTGCATAAGCAAGCTAATGCACCTGTTAATCCAATTTTACTATCATCAGAAAAAATATTTTCATAATCTATTTTGGTTAGATTAAAAATGAGTAGCAAAATTGCTATTGTTATAAAGAAATAGATTTTTTTCATATTAAAATAAGCCTTGAATATTACTTGCAAATAATTTGACTGCAATTGCCATTAAAATTACACCAAATATTTTTCTAATTACTCCAATTCCTGATTTACCAAAAATCTTTTCAATTTTTTCAGAAAATTTTAGAACTAAATAAACAAATAAAACATTGACAAGGATAGCTATGATAATATTTATTAGTTCAAATTCAGCTCTCAAAGATAATAAAGTAGTTAAAGTTCCGGCTCCTGCAATTAACGGAAAAGCAATTGGAACTATTGATGCTGTCTCAGGGGTTTCATCTTTATAGATTGAGATGCCTAATACCATTTCTAGCGATATAAAGAAGATTACAAACGCTCCAGCCACAGCAAAAGAATTAACATCGATTCCAATAATATTTAAAATTTCTTCTCCAATAAATAAAAATGCGATCATTATAATTACAGAGACAATCGAAGCTTTTTCGGATTGAATATGCCCAACTTTTTTTCTTAATTCAATAATTATAGGAACACTTCCGATAATATCAATAACGGCAAAAAGAATCATTCCTACCGTAAAGATTTCTTTAGTATCAATCATTTTTTATTTTTTTTGCAAATATAATTTATATTCAAAAATATTTGATTACTATTTTATTAATTTCATAAAATGTTTAGGATTGGTAAAACTTTGATTTCTGAAGAAATAATTGAGAATAATTTTCATTGTAATATTTCAAAGTGTAAAGGGGCTTGTTGTATTGAAGGGACAGCAGGAGCTCCACTAGAAAAAAATGAAGCCGAATTATTGAATCAAAATTTTGATATAATTTCAAAATATTTATCTCCAAGAGCAAAAAAAACCATCAATTCTATTGGCAAGTATATTACTTTAAATGATGGCAAATTAGAAACACCTTTGTTAGATTCGAAAGCATGTGTTTATGTACATTATAAAGATGATGGCTCATTATCTTGTGGTATAGAAAAAGCATATGTTAATAATGAGATAAGTTTCAATAAACCAATTTCATGTCATTTATATCCTGTTAGAGTTAAAGAATATTCAGAATTTACAGCTGTCAATTATCACAACTGGTTCATATGTTCTGATGCATGCAATTTAGGAAATGAATTAAAGAAACCAGTTTACGAATTTGTGAAAGAAGCACTAATAAAAAAATTTGGAAAAGATTGGTTTTTAGAGCTTGAGAAAATAGCAAAAAATAAAATAAAATAAGTTTCTAAATTAGAATGCAGGTGTTATTTTTATATAAATTGTTGATAATAAGATCAATATGTTTAAAACCATTCTAAATAAAGAAAATTCACGATTTTTTAATTGTTAAGAACTAAGCCTGTTTGTGAATAACTACTCCTTTTATTTTTGGAAACATTTTAGAATCTTTGTGTTAAACAACAACCAAAAATTGTTCTAATTTTTTAAAATTTAAAGTTAATTAATATGCCCTCTGTTGAACCGATTTTACAAGAAAACAAAAATAGATTTGTCATTTTTCCAATTGAACACCACGATTTGTGGGAATGGTACAAGAAATGTGAAGCTAGTTTTTGGACAGCAGAAGAGATTGATTTAAGTGAAGATTTAAATGATTGGAAAGAAAAATTGTCAGATGATGAAAGATATTTTGTTAAGCATATTCTTGCTTTTTTTGCTGCGTCTGACGGAATTGTAAACGAAAATCTTGCCGAAAATTTTGTTAATGAAGTTCAGTATTCTGAAGCAAAGTTTTTTTACGGTTTTCAAATTATGATGGAAAATATTCATTCTGAAACGTATTCTTTATTAATAGATACTTACGTTAAAGATCCAGTTGAAAAAGACAATCTTTTTAATGCTATCGAAACTTTTCCTGCTATAAAAAAGAAAGCAGATTGGGCACTAAAATGGATCGAGTCTGATTCTTTTGCAGAAAGATTAATTGCTTTTGCTGCAGTTGAAGGAATATTTTTCTCTGGTGCATTTTGCTCAATCTTTTGGCTTAAGAAAAGAGGTTTGATGCCTGGGCTTGCTTTCTCAAATGAACTAATTTCAAGAGATGAGGGTGTTCATTGTGATTTTGCAGTCCATTTGCATAACAAGCATCTTGTAAATAAGGTTCCAAAGCAAAGAATTAGAGAAATATTGGTTGATGCTTTGAATATTGAAAGAGAATTTATTACAGAATCACTTCCGGTTAGCTTAATTGGAATGAACTCTAAATTGATGATTCAGTACTTAGAATTTGTTGCAGACAGACTATTAGTTGAACTGGATTGTGAAAAAGAGTACAACGTAACTAATCCGTTTGATTTTATGGATATGATATCTCTTCAAGGTAAAACGAATTTCTTTGAAAAAAGAGTTTCTGAATATCAAAAAGCAGGTGTTTTAAACAACGACACTAAATCTTCAGGATTTAGCATTGATGAGGATTTTTAAACTATAGAAAGCTTTCTTTCTGTAATCAAAAAAATATTTTTTATAATTAATAAAAAACTAAGCATATGTATGTAGTAAAAAGAGACGGTCATAAAGAACCAATCATGTTCGATAAGATAACGGCAAGAGTTAGAAAACTTTGTTACAGTCTAAATGAATTGGTTGATCCAGTTAAAGTCTCGATGAGAGTTATTGAGGGACTTTATGATGGGGTTACGACATCTGAGTTAGATAATTTAGCTGCTGAAATTGCGGCTACTATGACTACTACCCATCCGGATTATGCAAAATTAGCAGCTAGAATTTCTGTTTCTAACTTACATAAAAACACAAAAAAATCTTTTTCAGAAACAATGTCTGATTTATATAATTATGTAAATCCAAGAACTGGAAAAGAGGCTCCTTTACTTTCTGATGAAGTTTATAAAATTATTGAAAAAAATTCTGAGTTGCTTGACTCTACAATAATTTACAATAGAGATTTTCACTATGATTATTTTGGATTCAAAACTCTAGAAAGATCTTACTTGTTAAAGCTTAACGGCGTAGTTGCAGAAAGACCACAACACATGTTAATGAGGGTTTCGATTGGAATTCATATGGAGGACTTAGATTCTGCGATCGAGACATACAATTTAATGTCAAAAAAATATTTTACTCACGCGACACCAACATTATTTAATTCAGGAACTCCAAAACCTCAAATGTCGTCATGCTTTTTATTAACAACTAAAGATGATAGTATTGATGGTATATACGACACTTTAAAACAAACAGCTAAAATTTCTCAGTCTGCAGGAGGAATAGGTTTATCTATTCATAACATAAGAGCAACTGGTTCATATATTGCGGGCACAAACGGAACCTCCAATGGAATTGTTCCAATGCTAAGAGTTTTTAACGATACGGCAAGATATGTTGATCAAGGAGGGGGTAAAAGAAAAGGATCTTTTGCAATTTACCTTGAAACTTGGCATGCTGATATTTTTGATTTCTTAGAATTAAAGAAGAATCATGGAAAAGAAGAGATGAGAGCACGAGATTTGTTCTATGCGATGTGGATTTCAGATTTGTTCATGAAAAGAGTAGAGGAGGATGATAAATGGACACTAATGTGTCCAAATGAATGCCCAGGACTTCAAGATTGTCATGGAGATGAATTTGATAAACTATATTTAAAATACGAATCAGAAAATAAAGGAAGAAAAACAATAAGAGCAAGAGACTTGTGGGACAAAATTTTAGAATCTCAAATTGAAACAGGTACTCCGTATATGCTTTATAAGGATGCTGCAAATAGAAAATCTAATCAGAAAAATTTAGGAACAATTAGATCTTCTAATTTATGTACAGAAATTTTAGAGTACACTTCACCAGACGAAGTGGCCGTATGTAATTTAGCTTCGATAGCACTTCCGATGTTTGTTAAAAATAATTCTTTTGATCATCAAGAACTCTTTAAAGTAACAAAACAAGTAACTAAAAATCTTAACAGAGTAATAGACAGAAATTATTATCCAGTACCTGAAGCTAAAAACTCAAACTTTAGACACAGACCAGTTGGTTTAGGTGTTCAAGGCTTAGCAGACGCATTTATATCTCTTAGATTACCTTTTACATCTGATGAAGCAAAAAAATTAAATCAAGAGATATTTGAAACAATATATTATGCAGCATTAACAGCTTCAATGGAGGAGTCTATTAATGATGGACCATATAAATCATATAAAGGATCTCCTATTTCAAAAGGAAAATTTCAACATAATTTATGGGGAATAGAAGACGGTGAATTAAGTGGAAGATGGGACTGGGGAACACTTAGAAAAGAAATTAAAAAAAATGGGGTAAGAAATTCGTTGTTAGTAGCACCAATGCCTACAGCTTCTACCTCACAAATTTTAGGAAACAACGAGTGTTTTGAACCTTACACATCTAATATTTATACTAGAAGAGTTTTAAGCGGTGAATTCATAGTCGTTAATAAACATCTTCTTGAAGATTTAGTGAAACTCGGACTTTGGACTGAGGATTTAAAGCAAGAATTGATGAAGGCTAATGGATCTATTCAACATATTGATATTATCCCAGATGATATTAAAGAATTATATAAAACTGTGTGGGAGTTAAGTATGAAAGATATTATAGACATGTCTAGACACAGAGGATATTTTATAGATCAATCTCAATCTTTAAACTTATTCATGGAAGGAGCTACAATGGCTAAATTAACATCCATGCATTTTTATGCATGGAAATCTGGTTTAAAAACTGGAATGTATTATTTAAGGACTAAATCCGCAGTTGATGCAATTAAGTTTACAATTGACAATAAAAAGAAAAAGGAGCCTGTTAAAGAAAAAGCAGCCGCTGTTACTTCAAGTCCGTCAGCTTTGAAACCGTCAATTGTTCCAGTTGAACCGCTAACGCCACAAGAATTAAAGGAAATGTTAGCTAAATCAAAGCAAAGTGAAGACGACGATTGCTTAATGTGCGGATCTTAGTATTTCAATTAAATTAATAAAAAAAGCAATTCATAAAGAATTGCTTTTTTTATATCAAATAATAATTAATTTTTATTCATCCATATTTGGAGGTTCAATCTTTGAATCGTACTGTTCGTTATACAGTTCAAGCATCCCCATGTTTGCTTTAATAAGATCTTTAGTTTCAGTCAAAATACTAAAATAAAGAGTAGTATTCTTAGGGCTTGATTCTTCAGATTTTGTTCTTGAAATCTGATTATTTATTTTTTCTCTTACCGAATTTAAAAGTTCTTGTTTGGAGTCAAGAATACTGGAAATTTCTTTAAAATTATTTTTAGAAAATGCGAATTTAGTCCTTTCAAATAAAGTTTCAAGTTGAAGATTAATTTCTTTTAATTCTCTAATTTGATTAAAAGTTAAAGCTTTATGATTATTATTAACATGCTTGAAAGTGACTTTTGAAATATATTCTAAAGATTGAGCGATATCTTGTAAAAGCCCCAATACATTTATATAAAAATTACTTGCTCCTTTAATAGTTGATTCATCTAAGTTTTTAATAAAATAAAACAAGTCATCTCTCAAGTCATCAATTTCTTGGGCTAGAGATTTTACATCTTTCTTATTCTTTTTTAACAGCGAAAGATCCTGAGTTGCCAATCCTGTTATAGATGCAGAAAAAATTCTTTTAATTTTTTTTGAGGCTTTTGAAATATTGCTTGAACTTTCAATTATTACACCTTGAATTGAACTACTTTCAGCTGAACTTAATGCATCTTCACTTTTTGATTGAGCATTTTCTTTTCTATGAGAAATGTAATTTCTAGCTAGTATTAATAATGCTAAAAATAGAAGTATTGCAATCGCAGTAGGGCCACCAATATGTATAATAAATGCTATTATTCCACATGCTATGAAAGCGCTAATTGCAGTAAAAAACCATCCTCCAATCACATTAAGAACTCCTGCAACTCGATATACAGCACTTTCGCTCCCCCACGCTCTGTCAGCTAAAGAAGTCCCCATAGCCACCATAAAAGTTACATAAGTTGTTGATAAAGGCAATTTAAATGAAGTTGCAATAGAAATCAAAATCGCTGCAACCATCAAGTTTACTGCTGCTCTAATTTGATCAAATGCTGGAAGCTCTATTTTTTTTCTAGAACTTAAATTTATAACTGGTTTTTCAAACTGTTTTTCAATTCTTTTGTTAATTCTTTCAGGAACAACTAAATCTATAGCTTTAGAAACGTTTATTGATATTCTTACGAGGTTTCTTGAAAGATAATTAGGGCTAAATCTTTCTTTTGTTGATTCTTGATTAGACAAATCGATTGAAGTTTTAACAACTTTTTTAGCTTTTGATGAAAACCACAATGTAATTACCATTACAAATCCTGCAACTAATAATAATAAAGTAGGAGTAGGGACTTTAGAGGATAATACTTCCATTGAAAAAGAACTAGCTTCAACGCCAGAAACTAACCATGCCTCATATGACTGCCAGGCAGCAATAGGAACGCCAATAAAATTTACTAAATCATTTCCAGCAAACGCTAACGCTAGCGAAAATGTTCCAATTGCAATAATTATTTTATAAATATTAAATTTTAAAACGTAAATAAATATAGATGAGAGTATAAATAAAACTATAAAAGATAAAATTGTTATTAAAATGACTTCATTTTCAAGAAAAGAAGCAATAGTTGATCCGTTTAAAATATCGAAACTTTGTTTTGCAAAAGGCGTTCCTTTTATTCCTTTCATTAAAATAAAATATGAAATTGCAGTTAGTGCAATTCCTCCAAATAATGAACCTACCCACTTAGCTTTTTCTTCAAATCTAAAAGATAAAAGCAATCTTGAAACATATTGAACAACAGCACCAACAGAAAAAGCTATAAAAACAGAGAGTAAAATTCCTAAAATAATTTGAGTTGCTTTAGCTACATTAATGTATTCTGGAAGCATACTGGCATCTCCACCAGACGCAAAAATTTTAATTAATGAAACAGCAACAGCAGCACCCAATAGCTCAAACACGATTGAAACTGTAGTTGACGTTGGCATTCCAAGAGTATTGAAAAAATCTAATAATAATATGTCGGTTATCATTACGGCCATAAAAATTATCATAATTTCAGAAAAGAAAAACATTTCAGGATTAAATATTCCCTTTCTAGCTACTTCCATCATTCCGCTAGAAAAAACTGCTCCTACAGCAATTCCAAGACCAGCAACAATCATTATGGTATTATAATTTAAAACCTTTGATCCAATTGCTGAATTTAAAAAATTGACAGCATCGTTACTAACTCCAACAATAAGATCTCCAATAGCTAATAAACCTAATGCAATTACCATAACCAAGTAGATATTCATTTCTGAATCTAATTCAGGTTTAAAATTTGAAAAAACTGTTAAAATTGATGTAAAATTTATGTTAAGTATATTCATATGTTATATTTTAAATTCAGCATTTAAAGTCAGAATAGATTTATTATTAATTAGCGAATTATTATAGTTAAATAGTTTGTAATTTAAATTAAATTTCACGCCTTTTGTTGCTTGGTATTGGGTTCCAAACATAACTAAGCTACCATCATTATTATAATTCCACGATTTAGATTCTC
>ERZ1047472.1477-NODE-1477-length-18237-cov-5.588549_pt1 | contig 18237 bp, 19 predicted proteins | sample MGYA00383095_ERZ1047472 | MGnify/ENA primary metagenome ERZ1047472 (study PRJEB29581, sample SAMEA5548365) | metagenome | biome: marine; feature: coastal; material: water | depth 1 m | study: Short-term variability in the microbial, nano- and picoplankton... | reverse complement strand
TTTCTATTCTTAAAGGTTTACAAGAAGCACATAACTTTATTGATTGTTCGAGGGCGTTATATAGTGATGAAGATAAATTGTTTAGTTGGTGGAGTTATAGAGGGAGGAACCCCCTTGAAAGCAATAGGGGGCGGCGCCTTGACCATATATGGGTAAGCTCAGATTTAAAAAAGGCTATCGAGTATTCGGGCAAAGAGGGGCACATTATTCATACTCCATGTAGAATTTGGGAGCCAAAGCCAAGCGACCACGTTCCAATGACCCAGATTTTAAATTTAATCTAAACTGAAACGCTGAAGGCAAATAATCCTTGAGCCGCAAAATATAGAGGAGTAATCAATAGAGCATTTTTTGTTGAGCGCTTTATGAAACGATCCTTAGCAACAAAAATATCTGATAAAACAAAAAATGTAGCTGCTATTAAGATAAGTTTTTGTTCGTACATAAAGGTATAAGCGGAAGTAATCATCATAAATATAGCTAAACCATAAAGTAATATAAAAAGTTTAAATTTACGCGACACTCTAGGTAGTAAATACATAAAGTTTATGCCCCCTAATATCATAATTAATGGTAAAAATATAACTAATGAGGCAAAGTCAAACGTACTGCTTTTGATAAATGCTAATGAGAATAATAGATGCGCAATTGCAAAAACAAGCATTCCGCAAAAAAAAGAAATTTTTAATTTTCTGTTAAGTAATAATACATCCCCTACAGCACATAACACCAGTGAAAACAAAACTAAACATCCATAGCCAGTTTCAAGTGCCCCAAGTTTTAATGAAATAAACACGAAGCTTAATGCAGCTACCGGCTTAAATATATATTCGCCAATTTTGAAATTATAATATTCAGATACTACTAGTCCTGATACTATTAAAATATAAGCTATATAGATAAAAAGCCCCAAATTGTTTATTAATTGCCCGCCTGTAAAACCACACTATATCCATTTTTTGAGGTTTTTATAGAAATAAATTTAGAGGCCTTTGGCTTAAGCTTCTCTCTTAAACGATAAATATGAGTTTCTAATGTGTGAGTAGTAATACTAGATTTATATCCCCATATGACTTCTAACAGCTCTGCACGAGAAGCAAAGCCACCCTCCGATCTTAAAAGATAATTTAATATACTAGTTTCTTTCTCAGTTAACTCGATGCTCCGTAACTTTTTTTTATTTATAAGAGAGGCAGGCTTTAATAGGCCTTTAATTGAGTAAAACTCGTAAGGACCCATTCGGTAAATAAGGTCATTGTTTTTTTTAAATCGACTTATTTCTGTTCTAACTTTTGCCAATAAAGTAACAAACCGAAACGGCTTCTTTAGTATTAAATACCTCATCGCTAACCCACTTGTAGTGATTTTTGTTAGTTTATCTGTATTGCTTAAAATTATAAAAGGAACTGAAGTTTCAGTGTTCATTTGTAGATATTTTTGTATGGACTCATTATCGACTAAAAGTTGCTCATCAATAATCACAATATCATATATACTCGTAGTTGATGATGTCTTCCCTTGGTCCTGAGGTAAGAACACATCAAACTCTCCTGTAGCAGAAAAATGCTCCAAAAGTTCTTCTTCTAAGTATTGATCTTTAACGACTAATAAAATTCGCTTTTTAATAGGCTCTGCTCCACCACGGTAGTGACAATATATAGAAACTTCTATCTAATACAATTTATAAAATAATTAAGGCTAGATAAAATGCAGATAGACAATATAAAAATTTGTGTAAAAATTTCTGATAGCACCATCAATTTTAATAAGGTCAGTTATCCATGCCAACTCGGAATAGAGGGAGGCGTTCATTATACTAAAGGGGCCGAGGGTGATAAAAAAACTCCGATTGGTAATTATAAAATACGTTTTGGGTTTTATCGTAAAGATCGAGTGCCTAGGCCACACTCTGCATTAAATTTTATTCCAATAAATAAAAGTGATGGCTGGTCTGATGATGCTATGGATGTGTCTTATAATAGGTACATACGGTTACCGTATAACAAAAGTCATGAACGATTATGGAGGGAAGACAGAGCCTATGATATAATACTAGTTATAAATCATAATGACAGCCCTCCGATTGCAGGTTTAGGAAGCGCTATCTTCATTCATCTTAGCCAGATTAACAAAAGGAAAACACAAGGGTGTGTTGCTATTGAACCATTAGTTATGTCCAAATTATTACCTTTAATAAAAAATGGCACAAAACTATCTATAACTCCCTAATAAATTCGGGGTCCAAACAGAGCTGATCCAACCCTTACATGAGTGGCGCCCATTTCAATTGCGACTTCAAAATCGTTACTCATACCCATTGACGTTGCCTCCATTCCATAATCTTCGGTTAGCTTTTTTAAAAGCCAGAAATGTGGTGATGCCGCTTCCTTTAATGGTGGTATGCACATTAAACCGGCTGGCTTTATATTATATTCTTTTTTTAACTCGGAAAGAAATAATGGTAGATGACTCGGACTCACCCCTGATTTTTGTTTTTCTTCGCCCGTATTAACTTGGACTAATATCTTGGGTAGGCTTCCGTGTTTATCAGCTGCCCTTACTAGTGCTTTTGCTAAACTCATTCTATCAAGTGTCTCAATCACATCAAATAATTTTACTGCATCGAGAGCTTTATTGCTCTGAAGTGGACCTATTAATCTTAACTCAATATCTTTTCGAATATATTTGAAGGTATTGCCCCACCTAATCTGGCTTTCCTGCACACGGTTTTCTCCAAAAACTTTTTGGCCAGCAGATATCATTTCTTTAATTTTAAAATCTGGCTGCATTTTGGATACTGCCGTTAATACTTGATTATTGTTTAAACCTGCGCGCTTGGCAGACGCAGCTATACGCTCTATAATTAACTTTCTTTTATGTGAAATAGGAAGCGTATCACTCATGAAGCTTAATTACCTTGAATGGAGCCACAATGAAAGTAATATCGTTTCAAATGTAGCCTTACAATTATACAAAAATCGCAACAGCCCAAGTAAGTTATCTCCTTTAGTGTTATTAACAGACCCGTTAAGGATGGTGGATATAAACAGTTCCATAAAAAAGTTACCCCGCGGATCAACGCTTATTTATAGACATTTTGGTGAAATGGGGTATCAAAAAAAGGCAGAGGGGTTAAGAGAATTAACCCTAAAACAAAAAATCCAGTTTTTAATTGGAAACGATCCAAATCTAGCGCTTGCCGTTAACGCTGATGGTGTTCATTTTTCACGTGATCCAGAATTAGTGGCGCCCATTACTTGGAGAGCCAAGAAACCAGACTGGCTTATCTCTATGGCAGGTATAAAATCAGGTTCTTATAAAAGCGATCTAGCCATACTTGATGGGTTATTAATATCTTCCGTATTTCAAAGTAATAGCCCTAGCGCAGGGCCTCCAATAGGCATTGAAGGCCTCAAGAGAAAAATGAAAAATCTTTGTTGTCCTGTTTTCGCTATGGGGGGTATAAATAAAAAAAATGCTCATGAATTAATTGGGGTGGGCGTCTCTGGAATAGCGGGCATAAGTTTTGGTCTTTAAAATTTATACCCCCCCTGTATGAATAGTTTTATTGATTTATTCGTGTGAGGACCATTAAAAGTTAATTGTCTTCGCTTAGCACGCTGCAGCCCAGTGCTTAAAATGTAGTCATTAAATTTATAAGAAATCCCTACTGACGAATGGCTTGTTTTTCTATTTATATTTTCATCAAGGGAAGACCCGGATGACAATGAAACCCCTAATCGTCCATTTTCCCATAAAGCTCCTCCATGACGCGCTCTATAGTTACCTCCTTTAAGGCCATTGTTACTTCTTAAATATGAAGAGTTAAAAGTAAAATTATTGTAAGTGATTTGAGAGCTAATATTCCAAGTTTTAAGGTTGTCAAAGGAGCTGGCCATATTAATATTATTTGCGTACGCATAGCTCATTGCTGCTTCAAACATTACTCTATTTTTAAAGTTTCTATCTATTGCTACACCCAATTCTATTATGTCTTTTAAGTCTGGGCTATCTCTTTTTACTGAAGAGTCTCTAGTTTTTTTTTCGCAATACTCGATGCCACATGCAATAGAATTTGGTGCGTATGAAACACCAAACTCAAAGCCAGCGCCTATGCTATCACCTAATAAACGAGGGCTTGTATAGATTATTTTTTTGGCTTTACCTGTGACGTTATTTGTTGTTCTTATTGAGTTTAGACCAGTGTAATCTATCGCAATACTCGATGCTCTTGGATCATATAGGTCAATGCTGCTTATTGAAAATAAGTGTGCCGCACCCATATCGGCCCCAATAAAAAATTCGCCGTATGGTGAACTAAGGTAAAAAGATGCTGTCTCTAAAGACGTTTGTAATTTATTGTTTTTATCGTTTCTATTGTAATAAAATTGTGATTCATGTCCATTATTCAGTCCCGTTAATGAGTTTTCGTTAAGACAATCTACTCCTAGGTTTATACAAGAGGGTGTTGTCTCTTGTTTGAAGTCTACGACAGGCCTTTTATCGACAACAACTTCAATTATACTGCCGTACTCTATGCCGCCGTTAGAGATAGTATTTACATCAAGACTAACTAGCGCTCTACCATAGGTGTTACTTTTATTCTTAAGGCTTGATAAACTATCAATCCCAATTAACGCAAATCCATTCAAGTTGGTTTCAATTTTTTTAAAACTATTACAGGTTTCCGGCTTCAAGCTTTCAATGCACAGGTTGTTATTTTCATCCAGTTTGCTAATTATGTTTTTGTGTATATGTAAATTTTCATTGGAATAATTATATGGTTTAGTTTCATAGGGGTGGGCTACGGGTAAATTAGGAAACCCGTTAAATAACAACATTAAAACTAATATTATAGCCCTTAAAAGCAATTTACCTGTTCCTTTACTAGATACATAACACTTGAATTGTCTTCCTGTCTTATAAAATTCATTTATAATTAACCTAGATAACAAATAAAAATTTTTAATGTAGTTAATTTAAAATAAATTAAGTACAGAAGGCTATGCCTAATCGATTTTAATGTTATAAGGCATTTTAATTTGTCGTTACTGGAGCCTCATTATGAAGCTATTGAAGAAACAATCCTCCCAATTAATTGTTACCTCAGCTATGGCTGCTATTTTTTTAGTTGGGTGTGGGTCATTAGGTTCTGGTAAAAGTAGCTCAAAAAAACAAGCTGCCGCAAGGAAAGCCGCCACTGCAAATGCACCAAACATGGGAGTTAACTCTTATTTGTGGAGAGCATCCTTAGAAACCTTAAACTTTATGCCTCTTGCCCAAGTTGACCCATTCGGAGGAGTTATAGTTACTGACTGGTACGCAAGCGCAGAGGCGCCAAATGAACGGTTTAAAGCGAACATTTATATTCTTGATACCAATCTACGAGCAGATGCTTTAAAGGCTTCAATTTTTAAACAAAAGCGTATTTCAGGAAGTTGGCAGGACGCAACTATAGATGCCGATACCGCAAGACAAATTGAAAATGCAATATTAACTCGTGCAAGAGAATTATATATTGCCACGGTGGATGCCCAGTAAACATTATTCGGTTGTATCTAGGGCTCTTTTTAAGAAAAATATATACAAATAAAACTTGATTGAGTTTTTATGGTTGATGACATTAAAGTTAGGTATAATGCCGCTGAAGTTGAGCCTCGCTGGCAATCCACATGGGATAGTCAAAACATATATTGCGCTGATAACTCAAGCAATAAACCTAAGTATTATGCCCTTGAAATGTTTCCATATCCATCGGGGAAAATTCACATGGGACATGTTCGTAATTATGCAATGGGAGATGTTGTTGCGCGTTATAAAAAGGCACAGGGGTTTGAGGTTTTGCACCCCATGGGATGGGATTCTTTTGGTATGCCGGCAGAAAATGCAGCTAAAGAATCAGGGGGTCACCCAAAGGACTGGACTTACAACAACATAAAAGCCATGAAAGCTCCAATGCAGCGACTTGGATTCTCCTTAGATTGGAGCCGGGAGTTTGCTACTTCTGACGAGAGCTATTATAAACAACAACAGCTTATTTTTCTAAAGTTTTGGGAAAAAGGTCTTGTCTATCGTAAAACAGCAAAAGTTAATTGGGATCCTGTTGATAGCACAGTTTTAGCCAATGAACAGGTAATTGACGGAAAAGGTTGGCGCAGCGGTGCTACAATTGAACAACGTGATATGGACCAATGGTTTTTTAAAATAACTCATTATGCAGAAGAGCTCCTTGATGGAATAAAAAGCTTAGATAGATGGCCAGAGAAGGTACGTACCATGCAGGCTAACTGGATAGGTAAAAGTAAGGGGCTTCAGATGAGGTTTGAGTTTGAGGGCCCAACTAAGCTTAATAATATTTCCTCTGTAGAGGTGTTTACTACGCGACCGGATACGCTTTTTGGTGCAAGTTTTATAGCACTATCACCCGACCACCCAGTTGTGTTAAAATTGCAAGAAGACAACCCCAAAATAGCAAGTTTTAGAAAAAAATGTAACAAAATAGGCACAACAGAAGAAGCAATAGCTAACGCAGAAAAGCTTGGTTATAAAACTGATCTTTGCGTAAGTCATCCATTTGATAAATCGTTATCAATACCTGTTTACATAGCAAATTTTGTTTTAATGGAATATGGTACTGGTGCCATATTCGGTTGCCCCGCACATGACCAAAGGGATTTAGACTTTGCTTTAAAATATAGCCTCAATATCCTGCCAGTAGTTCTTCCTGAGGGTGAAAATAAGTCAACGTTTAAAGTAAATAAGAAAGCTTATACAGGCGAAGGGGTTCTATATAACTCAAATTTTTTAAATGGTTTAAATAAAATAGATGGCATTACAGCGGCAATTCAAAAAATAGAGAATATGGGCCTAGGCAAAGGCACGGTGAATTATAGACTTAGAGACTGGGGTGTAAGCCGGCAACGCTATTGGGGGTGCCCTATACCAGTTATAAAGTGTCCAACTTGCGGGCCACAACCTGTTAAAGAGAATGAGCTTCCCGTTTTGTTGCCTTATGAAAATATAGATTTAACTACCCCGGGAAATCCGTTGGATAGGCACCCTACTTTTAAAAAAGGTTCAAAAGAAGAACCTGTTATATGTTCTGTTTGTGGAGGTAAAGCAGAGCGGGAGACTGATACGCTTGATACATTCGCTGATAGCTCGTGGTATTTCGCACGTTTCGCTGGAGGCAACTCCACAAATACGCCTATTGATAAAGAAAAAGCCAGTAACTGGCTTCCCGTAGATCAGTATATAGGAGGTGTGGAGCACGCAGTTTTACACTTACTATATGCAAGGTTTTTTACAAAAGCTTTAAGAGATTGCGAGCTAATTAACCTTCCAAAAGGAGAGCCTTTTAAGGGGCTTTTTACACAAGGTATGGTGACACATGCTACATTTTCAGATGATGATGGTAACTTTATATTACCCTCCTGCGTAAGCGAGAAAGACGGAAAATATATTAACGTTGATACCGGAAAACCAGTTACTAAGGGCGATGTTATTAAAATGTCAAAATCCAAGAAAAACGTTGTGGATCCTGAAGATATAATAGAGGCATATGGCGCAGATGTTGCACGCTGGTTCGTTTTGTCTGATTCGCCACCTGAGCGCGATGTAGAGTGGACCGAGTCTGGGGTAATCGGAGCGTGGCGCTTTTCTAAAAAGATATGGTCAATTGTAGAAAGTTCAGAAAACATTGACCCGCTCTCCATTGATATTAACGCTTCTGGTAAGGCATTGGAGCTTAGAAAGTTTACTCATAAAGCCCTCGAAAAGATAACAGCGGGAATTGAAGGTTTTAGATTCAATACGTCTGTTGCACAAATATATGAATTAACAAATGAGCTTAAGAAATATACCACAAACGATAAGGCAAGGGCTGAATCTTTAGGTATATTAATCCGCACTCTTGCTCCATTTATGCCTCATTTAGCAGAAGAGTGCTGGAGTTATATAGGGGGGGAAGGATTGTGTTATAATGCTCCCTGGCCAATATATGAAAAAAAACTATTGGTAGAAGAGAGTAAAATAATGCCCATACAAATAAATGGAAAAAGGAAAAGTCAGATTTCTATTCCATTAAATACGCCAAATTTCGATATTGAAAAAATGGTACTGTCTGATGAAGTGGTTACGAGAGCAATTGGTAGCTTAGTAGTCAAAAAAATCATCATTGTGCCAGGTCGAATAATCAATATAGTAGCATCATGAAGCTTCATTTTTTATTTTTGTTGATGCTATTTTTTATCTCTGCTTGTGGCTTTTCGCCAATGCATGGCCCAGCAAATACAACCAATTCAAGTTTGTTTGAAAATATATCGGTAGAATTAAATGAAATTGAGGATATTGGTAACAAAGAAATTGGTTTTTATCTAATACAAAGAATAAGAGACAGGATTGGAACAAATCAGGGAAAAGATGTGCTGATACTTACTCCGGTGATAGGTAGGACTGGTTACGGTACTTCTTCTGATGACGTTGCCTCCCGTTACGATATCATTCTAACTGTAAGTTATGAGATAAGGAACAAAAAAACAGGTGATCTATTAAGCAGAGGCTCAGTAAAGGGCTCATCTACATTTGCCGCCCCTATTGATCCTTATGGCCTTATTGCGGCAAGCAATGATGCGGAGCAAGTTATAGCGAAAGATGTTGCAGACAGACTGCTTTTTAAACTTGCTACGCACTACTCTGAAGAAAATAAGTGAAAATTACTGGTAGTAGGATAACCTCATTTTTAAACTCACCAAATCATGACCTTATTGGTACATTGCTTTATGGTCCTGACCGAGGTTTAGTTAAAGAGCGGGGGAAAATTTTAGCTAAAACATATTCTCTAAATAAAGATGATATATTTGGCGCTACTGTATTAACTTCTGATGATCTTATAGTAGACCCCGGGAAATTAGATGATGAAATCTCTGCCCTATCTATGTTTGGGGGCACACGTGTGATAAGGTTGCGGTTAGACCATGAGCGTAATGGGGTCGCTATTTCCAAAATAATAAAAAAATATGACAATAGTCCTAAAATGGCAGAAGCTAAGCTTATAGTTGAAGCAGGTGAACTTACGCAAAGATCCGTAATAAGGAAAACATTCGAGGCCTCTGCATGTTTTGCATCAATAGCATGTTACAACTTATCTACCCCAGAAGTAATATCACTAATTAAGTCACATTTTAACGACCTTTCTATAAATATAGAAAAAAATGCTCTTCAATATTGGGCGCCCCTGATTAAAGGGGACCTCGCCTTAATAAAATCTGAAATCGAAAAAATGGCCATTTATATGGGATACGGAGAAAGAAAAAACAGGACCGTTACAATTGATGATATTAAAAAAGTTGCCGCAGGGGGTCAAGATATTACGATTCCTGATGTTATAATGAATACTATGAGCGGAAATCTATCAGAGGCAGATAGTCTTTTTCATCGCGCAGTAAAAGGAAAGTTAAATAGTGCCGTAATCTTAAGGGGGCTTCAAAATTACCTAGTAAGGCTTATACAAGCAAAAACACATATCAATAGCGGTGAGAGCCCTGAAAGCGCCATAAACACCCTTAGGCCTCCTATTTTTTACATGCATAAATCAACCTTCCTTAATCATTTAAAAATTTGGCCCCTTTCTGCTCTGCATAAAGCATTGTCCCAGAGCCTTATTGTAGAACAAAACTTAAAAACAGCGGGAGCCCCACAGGAAGCAATAATGGGACGGTTATTAATTGCGCTATCGAGTTATTCTAAAAGGAGAAGTTAGCTATGGAAAAAATTAGTTCTGTGTTATCAAAAATAAGCGCAAATGCGCCTTTTATATTTGAAATTTTACTTAATATCTCCGCTGCTTTGTTCATACTTATTATTGGTTGGCTTTTGGCTAAAATAATACGGAAACGACTAAGAAGCCCCAGTTTTGGACCCAAAAATTTTGACCAAACCCTTAGGCCAGTAGTTGCGTCCGGAGTTTTTTATGCAATTATGGGTATGTCCATTTATGCATTTTTAACAAAACTTGGAATCCCGGCAACAAGTTTGTTAGCAGTCTTTGGGGCTATGGGATTAGCCGTTGGGTTGGCCCTAAAGGATACGCTGTCAAATATAGCATCAGGTGTTATGTTATTGTTTCTTAGGCCCCTACAGGTTGGTGATTTTGTTAATACAGATGGCTACAGTGGTAGTGTGGAAGAAATTGGGCTTTTCGCAACTACTCTAAAAAATATAGAGGGTATATATATATATGTTCCTAACAGTGAGGTTTGGAGCAACCGCCTCCAAAATTACGCGCGGCATACTGAGCGACAGTTTAGAGAAACCATAGGAGTAGGTTATGAAAGCGACTTAAAAAAAACACAAGAAATATTACTCAGTGTTCTTGAAGCCGCACCCGGCGTAAAGGATGGAGATCTCAAACCAGAATGTTATATTGCTAGCTTTGGTGACAGCGCTATTATGGTGTCATGTCGCTGTTGGATGCCGGCGGATCAATGGATGAAGCGTACATCAGATCTTAGAATAGAAATTAAAGAGGCTCTTGATAAATCAAAGATTGATATACCTTTTCCTCAACGTGTTTTACATAATAAATAATTCTTTCAATATACAACATGTCTTGAACCTTTAAATTTAAATACCATCTATACATTATGACAGATTTTACACCGCGAGAAATAGTCTCAGAACTTGATAGGCATATAGTTGCGCAATCTGATGCAAAAAGGGCCGTTGCAATTGCACTTCGTAACAGGTGGAGGAGACGTCGTGTCTCTGACGATTTACGACATGAAGTAACCCCCAAGAATATTTTAATGATTGGGCCAACAGGCGTTGGGAAAACAGAAATTTCCAGACGGCTTGCAAAACTAGCCCAAGCACCGTTTATAAAAGTTGAGGCAACAAAATTTACTGAAGTAGGCTATGTGGGCCGTGATGTTGAGCAAATAATCAGAGACCTTGTTGAAGCCGCAATTAGTCTTCTTCGTGACTCAAAACGTGAACTTGTTAGAGCTCAAGCAGAGCTTGCTGCTGAAAAAAGGATTATAGATGCTCTTGTCGGTGAAAATGGTAGAGAGGCGACTCGTGATAAATTTCGTCAAAAGCTTTTAAAAGGCGAGCTAAATGAAACAGAGGTGGAGCTTGAATTAACTGATAACGCATCACCATTTCAGGGCTTTGACATACCTGGACAACCGGGCGCCTCTATGGGAATGATGGATTTATCATCATTATTAGGTAAGGCAAAACGCACTAAATCTGTAAAAATGAAAATAGGTAATGCCCACGGCCCTTTAGTCTCAGAAGAAGCAGACAAACTGATAGATGAAGATTCAATAAAGCGCGAAGCAGTAGATTTAACAGAACAGGATGGTATAGTTTTTTTAGATGAAATTGATAAGATCACTACGCGGTCAAATGCAAGAGGTGGAGATGTTTCGAGAGAGGGGGTTCAAAGAGATTTGCTTCCGTTGATTGAAGGAACAACAGTTTCAACAAAATATGGCCCTATTAAAACAGATCATATTTTATTTATTGCAAGCGGTGCATTTCATATTGCAAAACCGGCAGATTTGCTACCAGAACTCCAGGGTAGGCTGCCGATTAGAGTGGAACTAAGGGCCTTAACTGAAGATGACTTTATTAGAATATTAACAGAGCCAGAAGCGAGTTTGATAAAACAATATCAGGCTCTTATGGAAACAGAGGGGGTTACGCTTTCATTTACTAAAAATGGTATCGAAGAAATTGCCAAGATTTCTGCAGAGGTTAATTCAAGCATAGAAAATATAGGGGCCCGTCGCTTGCATACTGTAATGGAGCGATTGCTTGATGATATTAGTTTTAAGGCCACAGATAAAAGCGGGGATGAGGTGATTGTGAATAAATCATATGTAGAGAAACATGTTGGTGAATTGGCTAAAAATCAAGACTTATCAAAATTTATCTTGTAGCTCGCTTAATCTTTTAAAAAAATATACCATGCACCAATACCGCCATGTTTTTTATGAGCTGATGCATATGTTGCAATTAAATCACGAACTTCAGAGTCATTAACCCATTTCACAAAACTTCCTCTTAGCACCCCCTCTCCCCTTAAGCCTTTACCTGTTATTACTAAGATACATTTTTTATTACTTGTTTTAGCGGTTTTAATCATTTGGTGTAATTTAGTTCTAGCTTGTAGTTGCGTCATATCATGTAAATCAATTTGAGCTTCAATTTGAACACGGCCGCGTCGGGTTTTTTTATCTTGGTTTATCTCAATTTTTAATTTATTTTTTTCTTTAGGCCCCTTTCTCTCTACAGGAAGCCTCAACATATTTTCAAATTCTATTATGCTAAATAATGGCCTTGATGCGCCATGCCCTTTTTCGGATTTCCTAGGGGCTATTGTTCTAGCTACTTTTTTCCATATACTTTTTTCATCAGGAGATAAAATTCTAGGGTTTTCATTTTTATCTGTCACCTTTCGGCTCCGCTAAAAAATTGGTTTTTTTGGGGACCAAAAATTTCCATTCCGCCTTATGTTTCATAACTCCCGCCCTTAAGCCCGCCTCAACCCCAGATCCAAAATATAAATCACCTCTAAAAGGTCCCTTTATAGCGCTTCCTGTGTCTTGGATAGAGGCTAGTAATCCGACTTTGTGCCCTACGTAGTCACCGGGGGTTTTTGGAATCTTTGTTTCAAGCCACACCAAAAGTCCGTATGGGTTATGGTTTGGATCAGATGCTAATGAGGCCATATCGGTGAGAGCCACACGCATTGCCCCCAAAGGTCCTTTTTGGTTTGCTATCTCTTCTTCTTTAAAAAAAACATATCTAGGGTTTTTATTTATCAACCTCTTTGTTTGTTCATGACCTGCTTTCCACATCCATTTTTCTATAGATTGCTTGCTTGCCTGAGTAGCTAATAATTCACCTTCATTAATTAATATTTGGCCTATAGATACGTAAGGCTTCCCGTTGTTTCCTGAATATGCAGCTCTTTTTGTTTTCCCATTTTCAAATTTTATTTTCCCCGACCCCTGTATCTGCATAAAAAAAACATCTATCGGTTTAGCAAAGGCAATAATATCTGAGTCTATTTGTTTAATTTTAGATCTCGTTAGGTTTTTATATTCTTTATCTGTAGGAAGCTTTAATATTGGTTCAGAATAAATATTGTCCTTTGTTTTTCTAACATCTATAATTGGTTCATAATATCCAGTTAAAATGCCCTTGTTTTTTAATTGGGTGTTTTGAATAAATTTAAACTCTCTTTCAAAAAAGCTTTTGGCTCCTTCATCGCTTTTTTCTATTTTTTTAAGTTTCAGACAAATACTTATCCAGTCACCGTAGGTTCCTAGTTCTTTTTTTCTAGGGTGTATAAAAGTATTTTTATTTTCCATAGAAAACCGTTTGCAGCTCTCTTCGAATGCAACAAGCGCTGGTAAAAAATTGTGCTTAGCCCAATATGGGCTATTGGAAAAACGCCACTCTGACATAATCCCTTCACCTTCAATTGTGTCTCCTATAGAAACACTTGGAGGCAATGACAAGTTTGTAGGGGCCTTAGGCGCTTGTTCTGTTAATACAGGTATATTTGTCTTGCCTAGGTTTTTTGTTGATTGGCATGAAACAGTTAAAAGAAGCAAAGTGGTAATAATTACACGTAGCGCATATGGCTTCATTTTATTTTTTTGTATCAGGTGTTGGGTCAGCCGCCAGTATATCCCCTTTATTTGGACACACATCAGATAAGAGCCAGTTGTGGTTGTTTGAGGTAAGGTCTTTTCTATATGACCACGTTTCGGAGATTAATGCTAATATATCAGGGTCTCCTTGTATTAAATTATTGTCGTCATCAAACAGGGCTGATGATAATTCGGCCTTATAAACAACCTCTATGGCTGCTGTCTTTCCACTTACTTTTATAGACTTTATAGTAGCCTCTGATAGCCTTACTAGGTCTGTTACTTGTTTATGCTTACTCTCTTCTCTTGCTTTTATTACATTAATATAAACCTTATATACTTTACTTGTAAGGAGTGACTTTAAAGTTTCTTTATCTCCTTCTGCAAAAGCTTCTATTATCATGGAATAAGCAGCTTTTGCCCCGCCAATAAATTCAGAGGTCGAGAAAGATGGGTCTATTGATTTTATTTTATTCAGCCCGTCGCTGACTTCTTTTGTCATAGTTGTTTTAATATTTATGGCGTTGTGCTTGGAGTTCTTTTTAAGTTTGGGGGCGGTTTTGATATTTAGTTTTTCAGAGGAGTCTTGTCCAACAGATTTTCCTAAAACTGAATATAATACAATACAAACTATTGTTGCAATAGCAGCATATAATATCACTTCGTACATTATAGTTTTTCCTTAAAATACTGATTACTTATTATGAGTGATTTATTCTTTTCTTGTTTCAATAGAATCTAATTCCAATTGTAGCAATAACCAATTGCTCAGTATGCTCTACTATGTTAGCGAGCCAAGTAGTTTAAATAATAAGAGAAATTCATTATGGCAAAAAAACCAAAAAAAGAAGAAGATATTAAATCGGAAACCAAAGAAGAGGTTTCAGAAACACAAAAAGCGCCTATGCTCAGTGTTTTGGCACAATACACGAAAGACCAAAGTTTTGAAAACCCAAATGCACCAGATAGTTTAAGGTCTGGCCTTTCTGCTCCTGAGATTCAAATTAACATAGAAATAGGAAGGCAAATGCTAGAGGGGGACAATATAGAGGTAACCCTAATGCTTAAGGCTGAAGCAAAAAGAGATGATAAAATTGCATTTATTGCAGAGCTTGAATATGCTGGCCTCTTTGCTTTTGCAGGCGTTTCTGCAGAAGAAATTCAGCCCTTAATAATGATAGAGTGCCCAAGGCTTCTTTTTCCTTTTTCAAGACAAATTATGGCGGAAATGACACAAAATGGCGGCTTCCCGCCAATTATGCTTGAGCCACCGGATTTCGCGGGTATGTTCCGTGATGAGATGATGCGTCGGGCGGCTGAAAAACCAGTGAATTGATACTAATTCCCATATTAATCATTTAATATGTACTTGTGGTTTAGAGCAAGCTTTCAGCTTGCTCAACACAACATAACCGTTTTCTAGGTATTCATACTTTCGAAGAAATCGGCATTGTTTTTGACATCTTTTAGTTTAGATAAGAGAAACTCTATCCCATCCATTGTGCCCATAGGGTTTAGTATTCGTCTCAATACGTACGTTTTTTGAAGGTCAACAGGCCCTATTAGTAGCTCTTCCTTTCTGGTTCCTGATTTTGTAACATCTATTGCCGGAAAAATTCTTTTATCAGCTACTTTTCTGTCCAACACTAGCTCTGAGTTACCTGTGCCTTTAAATTCTTCAAATATAACTTCATCCATTCTTGATCCAGTTTCAATTAACGCAGTAGCTATTATTGTTAGCGACCCTCCTTCTTCAATATTTCTAGCTGCACCAAAAAACCTCTTAGGTCTTTGAAGGGCATTTGCATCCACACCGCCAGTTAGGACTTTTCCAGAACTTGGTACTACGGTATTATAGGCTCTTCCCAATCTTGTTATGGAATCTAAAAGTATAACAACGTCTTTTCCGTGTTCCGTCATTCGTTTAGCCTTTTGAATAACCATTTCTGCTACTTGGACATGTCTTGTGGCTGGCTCATCAAACGTGGATGAAACAACTTCACCCTTAACGCTTCTCTGCATGTCTGTAACTTCTTCTGGCCTTTCATCGATTAAGAGAACTAGCACGTAACATTCCGGATGGTTTCTTTCTATAGAGTGTGCGATATTTTGTAATAACACTGTTTTTCCGGTACGTGGGGGTGCAACTATTAATGCTCTCTGTCCTTTTCCTATTGGTGCTATTATATCTATAATTCGACCTGATATATCTTTTAATGATGGGTCTTCTATTTCCATTACCATTCTCTGGTCAGGATATAGTGGTGTTAAATTATCAAAATGTGCTTTATTTCTTGCTTGTTCTGGCGTGCTAAAATTAATAGATAACACCTTACTCATCGCAAAGTATCGTTCATTGTCTTGTGGCGCCCTTATCTCTCCTGCTACTGTGTCACCGGTCCTTAAACCCATCTTACGTATGATTTTTGTACTTAGGTATATATCGTCAGCGCCTGGCAAGTAATTTGCTTCTGGCGCTCTTAAAAAGCCGAACCCGTCTTGTAATACCTCGAGAACTCCGCCTCCATGTATCTCTATGTCATCATCTGCCAAATCTTTTAATACTTGAACAAAAATATCTTGTTTTCGCATAGAGCCTGCATTTTCTATGCCTACTTCCTCAGCAAATTTGATTAGCTCCGCGGGTTTAAGCTTTTTTAGATCATCAAGACTTATGGATGACATATCATCTAGTGACAGTTTTTTATCGGACATAATTTTTTTCTTATATAGGTTTTTATAACAAATTTGTTATTTAAATGACAGGACGCCACATAACATAATTTAATTTACTAAATAATTCAGGTCAAGCTATTTAAAAAGGTTTTACGACTACTAAAATAACTATAATAATAGTCATTAAAGCAGGGATTTCATTTATTAATCTAAAAAATTTCTCGCTTCTAGGTCTTTCCCCTAATGCAAATAATTTTCCTTGTTTTGTTAAATATCCATTATAACCAAATAAAAAAAACAATAATATTAGTTTTAATTGTAACCATAATGAATTTTGTAAAACTTCTAAATTATACTTAAATAGTAAAAGCAAACCCGATATTAAAGTGATTAGCATAGCCGGAGTTATTATAATTTTAATCAAATTTCTTTCAGCTTCTAGCATCTTTCTATCAAGTTCACCCCCTTTTTTTGAAACGCTATGATAAACATATAATCTAGGTAAATATAATAAACCTGCCATCCAAAATATTACAAAGCTTATATGTATTGCTTTTAACCATTCATACATAGTTACCTTCACCTGTTCTAATATGGCTTATGACAGCCTTAATGTTTTCTATTTTTACATCAGGCGTTACCCCATGACCTAAGTTGAAAATATGTGGGCCACTAGCCTTATCCAAAATATTTTGCACCTGGTTTTTTAGTGTCTTTCCACCAATTCTTAGAGCTAATGGATCTAAGTTGCCTTGGATTGCCATATTTCTTGGAATAAAACTTCTTATTTGATCAAGCGGTACTTCTGTACTCACCGCAATTGCTGAAATACCTGAACTTTTAACATATTCTTTTATCGATAAGCCACAATTTTTAGGAAATCCTATTATAGGGACAGTAATCCCAGCATCTCTTACATGTTTTATTATTTTCTTTGTTGGTTCAATAATTAGTTTGTTAAATAAATATGGAGATAAATCACTTGCCCAGCTTTCAAAAATCTGAAGTACGTCTGCCCCTGCTTCTGCCTGTTTAATTAAATACTCAGAGCTTATATGGACTAAATAATCTAAAAGATCATTGATAGCTTCTTCATTTTTATAAGCAAATATTTTTGCTTTTTCTTTATTTGGGGTTCCTTTTCCCTCTAACATATAAGTAGCAACAGTCCAAGGACCGCCGCAAAAACCTATTAAAGTCTTATTATTATGTAATTTTTTTCTAACTTCTCTAACTGTTTCGTAAACAGGTTCTAAGGTATCAGTATTAATTTGAAAATTACGAATATCGTTAACTGATAAAGGATCCAATATTGGGCCAATTCCCTTTTCGAAAGAAACAGTTCTCCCTAATGCAATAGGAACAAGAAGGATATCAGCAAATAGTATTGCTGCATCCATATCATATCTATCTATGGGTTGTAGGGTAACTTCTGTAGCCTTTTGCGAATCAAAACAGAAATCTATGAAGTTATTTGTCGTTTTTCTTACTCTTAGGTATTCAGGTAGGTGTCTGCCTGCTTGTCTCATCATCCAGACAGGTGGTATGTCTACTTTATTACCTGATAAAACACTCATTACTTTTTGCATTTTTAATTATACACCTTTTTATACAGAATATTTTTCTTCTCTTATATATTATATAAAAGAAGTGATAGTAATAGAAAAGTGTAGAAGTGGATAAGTTAACTATTAATTAACTATTGTTAATAAAAAATTAATAATATTTTTTAATTTATTAACAAATAACAAAAAAACGCATAATTGCATAATGGGGATAAAATAAAATACCTAAGCTTAAGCAGTAAGATACCGAGTAACTAAAAAACTTTATACAATGTTGATAAGTTTTATTCGCATAATTCTCTTTTTACACAATAATAATTATAACTTGT
>ERZ1047472.1476-NODE-1476-length-18241-cov-6.560046_pt1 | contig 18241 bp, 18 predicted proteins | sample MGYA00383095_ERZ1047472 | MGnify/ENA primary metagenome ERZ1047472 (study PRJEB29581, sample SAMEA5548365) | metagenome | biome: marine; feature: coastal; material: water | depth 1 m | study: Short-term variability in the microbial, nano- and picoplankton... | reverse complement strand
TCTATTTCACCGATTCTGTCCGTTTCATCGATCCTGTTTGCCTCATCGATCCTGTCTGTTTCATCAGCTTTTTCAGTCTTCTCGGCGTTCAATCCTCTCATCAAGCCACCACGACGCCTGTCTAATGTGAAACCGAGGATGGCGAGCGGAGCATCGCTTAACGAGACATCCGCTCTGATTTCAATGTAAGCGTTCTGCCTCTCGATATCCGGCCAGATCTGACAACTGGGTCAGTGTTCTACCAGATCCCTTTTGCTATGCTTTCCCCGCAACGTCCGATCTCTTCTGGCAGCAGAAACCAGCCATATGAACAGCCCCAAGCGGTCTAAGCGCAAGCATCCGGTCTTAAGAGTCCTCAGCCTTTTTGCTTTGGCGACTCTCTGTACCGTCGTTATCGGGGTATCTGCCACCTACATCTATCTCGATCCACAGATTCCAGAAGCTTCAACGTTCCGCAATGTCACGTTAGAAGCTCCTCTGCGCATTTATGCCAAGGACGGCGAACTGATTGGCGAATTTGGCGAAAGACGGCTAATCCCAATCGCATTAGAGGATGTTCCTCAAGATTTCATCAACGCGATTTTAGATACCGAAGACAAACGCTTCTATCAGCACCATGGTATTGACTACATTTCCCTAGCCAATGACGTCATGCAGCTAGCGGCCAGTCTCGCAGGCATCGGAAACGAGCGACTAGGTGGCGCGAGCACCATCACCATGCAGCTTGCCCGAAATGTTTCCTTCACCCTTGAACGCAGCTTTTTACGCAAGTTCAAAGAAATGCTGCTGTCATTGAAAATCGAGCAAGAGCTCAGCAAGGACGAGATTCTTGAGCTGTATGTCAATCTCGTTCCCTTCGGCAAACGTGCCTATGGAGCCGAAGCTGCGGCGGTTACTTACTACGGTAAATCTCTGAACCAGTTAACCTTAGCCCAGCTTGCCATGCTGGCTGGCACCCCCCAGCGGCCGGAAGCCGGCAATCCCATCAACGGACCCGAGTGGGCACTACGCCGCCGCAACCAAGTGCTGGGTCGCATGCTGTCTCAACAGTCGATTACTAGAGCTCAGTACGACGAGGCATTCGCCGCGCCCATTACCGCCAAGGTCTATGCCCGCGAGCTAGACTTACCCAGCCCTTATGTTGCGGAGTGGGCAAGACAGCAAGTCACCGGGCTTGTGCCGGATCTATATACAGGTGGTTACGAGATTTATACGACCTTAGATAGCGCGCAACAGCGGTCGGCAATGCAAGCGCTGCGACACGGGCTACTTAAGTACGATCAAGACCACGGCTACCGCGGACCCGAAGGTCGAGTGTCCCCAGCGTTGCTCACTGACCTCGATCAGACCTTCGGAACGGTTGGTGAGCAGCTGGAACGTCCATCCTTGGATGCGCCCCAGCAATCAGACTTGGTAACTCCGCCGGATAGCGACAACTCGGAAACAAAAGAAACCCAAGTCGTTGCAAGCATCAAAGCTGAACTTGAGAGCTTTACTACGTTCGAGCAACAAACACCGGCTGTGGTTGTAAAGCTTACCGAGGATAGCGCGGAGTTTGTGACCAAGGATGGCGACATTGGATCCATCACCTTGGAAGCCAGCAAGTGGGCGAGGGACTACATTTCTGTGGACGAACTGGGCCCTAGACCTCAACGGATGGATGACATACTAGCCGTGGGTGACATCGTTCGGGTGAACGTAAAACCCCCAACGCAGCAGGAACAAGCCACTTGGCTGCTGACTCAGCTGCCCGAAATTCAGGGCGCCTTGATCGCCATGGATCCAAACGATGGGGCCATACGGGCACTGATGGGCGGCTACGATTTTTATCGCAACCAGTACAACTACGCCCTGCAAGCCCAGCGTCAACCGGGGTCTGGCTTCAAACCCTTTGTCTACAGCTCAGCGCTCAGTCGAGGCATTACCCCAGCAGATATCTTTCTTGATGCGCCCTTGGTTTTCGAGGACGCTAATTTGGAATCTCAATACCGGCCAGAAAACGACAACAACCGATACAACGGGCCAACGCGTTTGCGTGAAGCTCTGTATCGCTCAATCAACTTAGTCTCCATGCGCGTGTTGCTGAAAATCGGGGCCGGGCGAGTACTTCGCGATGTGCGCAAGTTTGGCTTCGATATGACGTCATTTCCGCGCAATACCCAGCTCGCCCTTGGTGGCGGCACCATGACCGTGGCGCCAGTTGATATGGCCAAAGCCTATGCTGTGTTGGCCAATGGCGGTTATTTGGTGGAACCCTATATCGTAGATCGACTGGTCGATCAGCAGGGCAGCGTACTATTCGCCGCAACCCCCGCCAGAGTGTGTTCGTCTTGCCCGGACCCGCAGATTGCAGTGGAACAAGAGAATCGTTCAACAAAGGGCGCAGAGCCAGCCAAGGAACCTAAGATGGATTGGCTGGCCTCAACGATTCTCGACAGACTGCTGGCGGAAGCGGAGAGCGCTAAGCCAAACGAAACCTCTGTCGTGGTAGCACAGCGTGTACTCGACGAGCGCAATGCCTTCATCATGCAATCCATGCTTCGCGACGTCATCAAGCTCGGTACTGGCCGAAGGGCTAGGGCCCTGGGCCGCAATGACCTGGCTGGAAAGACCGGCACCACCAACGATGCGTCGGATACTTGGTTTAATGGGTTCAACTCCAGTCTCGTCGCCAGCGTCTGGGTAGGCTTTAAAGATCAGGAACCGTTAGGGCGAAACGCTTACGGCTCGAATATACCGCTACCCATTTGGATCGATTTCATGCGCGACGCCCTCGACGGCGTACCCGAGCAAATGCTGCCCCAACCCCCCGGGGTCGTAAATTTGCGCATAGATCGAGAGACCGGACAGCCGACATACCCCAGCAACCCCTCGGCCCTTGACGAAGTTTTTTTAGCTGAATTTGCGCCGGATCCCGCAGCGACCATCGAAAAAGGCGATGTCAGCAGCGAAGAAATTCGGGCGGTGGATTTGTTTTAACCGATCTTACGATCGTCAAAAGGCCCCAGCATCGGGCACAAAAAAAGGAGATCTCTCTCCTTTATTGTTCGCGGCACCTATTGTTCGCGTCGTCGCTACTGACCTCTTCTTCACCAAGCTAGCGTGTTGGAAAGCTTTCCCACGCTAGGCTTGTCATCAGCCTAGCGGTCTTTCACCAATTTAACGGCTTGGGTTTGACGGTTCCTAAGGTCCTCTGCCCACCACTACCCGTGATGGACCACCCGGCTAAGTGCCGGAGCTGGTGCGCTTGGCAAATCGCTGACGGAATTTCTCAACACGGCCGCCAGAATCGATAGTCTTTTGCTTACCCGTGTAAAAGGGGTGGCAGCTAGAGCAAACGTCCAAATGCAGGTCGTCTGCCAGTGTTGAACCAATTTCCATCTTGTTACCGCAGCTGCAGCTTGCATTGATGGCGTGGTACTCGGGATGAATTTCAGCTTTCATATCCGCTACTTGCTTGTTCTAAATCGGGCGCGAAGTTTAACAGAAGCGTTTGCCCCCGCAACTATTAAGGAGAGCCAAACAAGTAAGTTATCACCCAGAACTATCAAGATCTGGCCTCGCCACCGTAGAATACCCTATGGCCAGCAACCACCACGTAATTCAAGTCGCCGTTCCTAGGCCACTACACTCGGTCTACGACTACCACGTCGATGGATCCACCGATGTGCCCAAGGTGGGCGCGCGGTTGCGCGTGCCTTTTGGTCGTAGCGAGGTTATCGGGGTGTGTATCAGCACGAAGGTGGACACACCTCACGACAACACCAAGGCAGTACTGGAGATTCTTGACGCTGACGCAGCCATTGCCGAAGAGCTGCTGGACCTTGCCCAATGGATGAGCGGCTACTACCACTACCCGTTAGGAGAAGTACTAGCCACCATTTTACCCAGCGCTGCGCGCAAGGGGTCAGACTTTGAGATCAAGCCACCGCCACCACCGGATCTGTGGCATCTTCTGGATCCCTCTGCCGCCAGTCCGAGGGCCAAAACTCAGCAAGCCTTTGTCCAACACATGCAGTTGGCCGGGGCGCCGGTAACCGGCCCAGATTTAGAGTCGGCGGGCTTTAATCGCCCCATGCTGAGGAAGCTCGAAACCCTTGGCGTCGTGGAGCGAAAACATTCAACCGACTCGACGGCCTTGGACCCACCGCTAACAGCAACGCCAGAGCAGGCTCAGGCCATTGAAGCCGTAACCAAGACAAAGCAATTTGCGACCTTCCTGCTTGAAGGTGTCACCGGCTCCGGTAAAACCGAAGTGTATCTTCAAGTCATGGCGCCGGTGTTGGAGCAGGGCAAACAAGTGCTTGTTCTAGTCCCAGAGATCGCCCTAACGCCACAAACCTTGGCACGGTTCGAAAATCGTTTTGCCGGCGTCGGCATCATGCACTCGGGCCTAACGGATCAGCAGCGCCTCCAAACCTGGCTGCGCTGCCGGTCCGGCGATATCCGGGTCTTAATCGGCACCCGCTCGGCAGTATTCACGCCGTTTGCCGACTTAGGTTTAATCATCGTCGACGAGGAACACGACAGCTCCTATAAACAGCAGGAAGGCCTTCGCTATTCCGCTCGGGACCTGACCGTAAAGCGAGCCCAAAGCGCCAACATCCCATTGCTTTTGGGATCCGCCACACCGTCGCTGGAATCTTTGTACAACGTCCAGCGGGGGCGTTACCGGCACCTTGAGATCACCCAGCGCGCCGGTGGCGCCCTGATGCCCAGCTTCGACGTCATCGACATGCGCGGACAGAGTCTACGCGGTGGCTTTTCTGACACGCTGATTCGGATTATTCGCCAACACTTGACTGCCACGGGACAGGTGCTGATTTACCTAAACCGACGGGGTTTTGCGCCAACCCTACTGTGCCAAAGCTGCGGCTGGCAGTGCGTGTGCTCCGATTGTGACGCCAAGCTCACCCTGCACCGGCGCCCAGAACAAATGGTCTGCCACCACTGCAGCCTACGCTTCGCCCTACCAGAGCGTTGTGAGCACTGCGGTCACACCGACCTGCTGCCCATAGGCGTTGGTACCCAGCGAGCCGAGGAAACCTTGGCTGAGCTATTCCCCGGCGTTCCCTTGTATCGGATTGACCGGGATACCACCCGGACAACGAACCAACTCAATAGCCAGCTGGAGCAGATTCACCAAGGTCGACCCTGCATCATGGTCGGCACCCAAATGTTGGCAAAGGGACACCACTTTCCTCAGGTGACCCTCGTTGCCGTGGTGAACGCTGACGCCGGTTTTCTTAGCCCGGACTTTCGGGCGCCAGAACGAACAGCTCAGTTGATCGTGCAGGTGGCTGGTAGGGCCGGTCGCGCAGAACGCCCGGGCCAGGTTTGGATTCAGTCCCATCAGCCGGAAAACCCATTGCTGAAACGGCTCATGGCCCATGGCTATAGCAGCTTTGCCCAAGCCGAGTTGAACAGCCGTTTAGACGCAGGACTGCCACCCGGTCAGCCCATGGCCATGCTCCGAGCCGAGGCTTTCGATCCGCAGATAGCCCTAGAATTTTTACAGCAGTGCAAAGGGCATCTGCTCAATCAAGTAAAAACCAAAAACAACACCCCACATGGCGACGTACAAATCATGGGGCCTATTCCAGCACCCATGGCACGGGTGGCCAAGCGAGCCCGCTTCCAGCTCATCCTTATTGCCGAATCCCGGCCGCAACTGCATCGACTCCTCGCCAGCATTGGACAGCCCAAGACACATTCAAGCCTGCGCTGGTCCATTGACGTGGATCCTTACGATGCCATGTAGCGCTCGCCGTTCTGCGTGGCTACTTCTTTTTCGGATGTTCCCCGGTGCTGGCGAGTTCTTGCCTAACGATTGCGATTTTGACTGGTTAGCGTTCTTGAATTCTCTCTTCGACCCTGCATTGCTTTCGCGTACTTCCAGCAACCACGTTATGATCGGTCCCGATGAACTGTTCTAACATCCTTCGCACAGGCAGCGTGCCATGACCAAAGATTTCGCTAATCGTGGCCAATCGGCAAAGCCTGCCAAAAAGCGCTCTCGCCCGTCGCCGCGCAAGCGCACCGCCAAGGCGACGCCAACTCGAGGTAAAAAAACCGCGAGCTTCCACGGACCAAGTTTTTCTTCCGGTGCTATTTTTGGCGCGGTTTTGGTTCTCCTCGCAGCCTATTTGCCCGAGTGGCTGGAAACACCGCCGGGCAGCAAAGAGCAAGTTGCTACAGACGCACCTGCGGCACCCTCGGTCACCTTTGAATTTCCAGACATTTTAAAAGACCGAGAGATTCAGGTGGATACCAGCCCGTATCAGACTGAAAGCTCGAAGCCGTCCGACACTCCTAGAAGCTATAAAGTTCAAGCTGCTTCGTTTCGGGACCGTGGTGAAGCTGACGAACTAAGGGCCAATTTACTGTTGAGCAACTTGCCCGCAACCGTGGTGGTCAGTGACGGTGACACTGGCCGCTGGTTTCGAGTAACACTAGGCCCGTTTGATCGGCGTGTGGACGCCAACCGAGCGTTAACCAAGCTTCGAGAACGCGGTATCTCCGGCATCGTCTTAATCAACAACGATTAGTCACCAGAAACTGGTCCGTCCGACGGCAAATATTGCTTTGTCCGATAGACCACGCCAATATCCCGAACCCTTGTGCGACCGGCGCCAGCGCGCCGCGCTCATTTTTGGAATTGGACTCGTTTATGCAAGCATTTCACGGCACCACGATTCTTAGTGTTAGAAACCATCAACAAGTAGCCATGGGCGGCGATGGCCAGGTATCCCTTGGCGATACGGTGATGAAAGGCAATGCGATCAAGGTGCGAAAACTCTATCAAGACCGCGTCATGGGAGGCTTTGCCGGTAGCACCGCAGACGCCTTCACCTTGTTCGAAAAATTTGAAGCCGCGTTAGAAAAGTACCACGGGCAGCTAGCGCGCTCGGCGGTTGAGCTTGCTAAGGAGTGGCGTTCAGATCGTGCTTTACGCAAGTTGGAAGCCATGTTGATTGTGGCCGACGCTGACACCACTCTTTTAATTAGCGGCAACGGCGACGTGATCGAACCCGAAGCTGGCGTACTGGCCATTGGTTCTGGTGGTAACTACGCCCGAGCAGCCGCCACGGCTTTAGCTGAAAATACCGAGCTTGGGCCAGAAGACGTCGTCCGCAAGGCTTTAACCATTGCCGGTGATATCTGCGTCTACACCAACCACTCACTGACCATAGAAACCTTGAACGCCAATGCCGAATAAAGAGTCGCTGACCCCAAAACAAATTGCCGCTGAACTAGACCGACACATCGTCGGTCAAAGCGATGCCAAACGGGCGGTTGCCATTGCCCTAAGAAACCGCTGGCGACGCATGCAGTTGACGCCAGAACTTCGAGACGAGGTCAGTCCCAAGAATATTTTGATGATTGGTCCCACTGGTGTTGGGAAAACCGAGATCGCCCGCCGCCTGGCCAAACTGGCCAACGCACCCTTGATCAAAGTCGAGGCGACAAAGTTCACCGAAGTGGGCTATGTCGGTCGAGACGTGGAGTCCATCGTACGCGACCTTGCTGACACTGCTGTGAACTTGCTGCGCCAGGAACAAATACAAGCCCTCGGCACCCAAGCCGAGGACCGGGCCGAAGAACGCATTCTCGACGCCCTGCTGCCACCACCGAGAAATGCTGAAGGCGAGCCGGACAGTACCGACTCTTCCACCCGACAAATGTTTCGCAAAAAGCTTAGACAAGGCGAACTGGACGACAAAGAAATCGACATCGAGTTAGCGCAGGTTGCCGGCGGTGTCGAAATCATGACCCCGCCGGGCATGGAAGAAATGACCAACCAACTGCAAAACATGTTCGCCAACCTAGGTCAGGGCAAAACCAAGCAACAGCGCCTGACGATAAAAGAAGCGCGCAAACGACTGCAGGACGAAGAAGCCGCGGGGCTGGTTAACGAGGACGAGATTCGCAGCAAAGCAGTGACGGCAGTCGAACAAACCGGCATCGTTTTTATCGACGAACTGGATAAAGTCGCCAAGCGTTCTGAAACGTCGGGCACAGATGTCTCCCGTGAGGGCGTGCAACGAGACCTGCTGCCCTTAATTGAAGGCTGCACGGTCACCACTAAATACGGGCCTATCAGCACGGATCATGTGCTGTTCATTGGATCAGGAGCCTTTCACTTAGCTAAGCCCTCAGACTTGATTCCTGAACTGCAGGGGCGCTTGCCCATCAGGGTAGAGCTACAGGCTCTGAGTCCCGAGGACTTTAAACGCATTCTCACCGAACCCAAGGCCAGTCTGTGCGAGCAATATCAGGCCCTTATGGCCGCGGAACAGGTAACCATTCACTTTGACCCCAGCGGCATCGACCGCATCGCAGAACTGGCCTGGCAGGTCAATGAAGGTACCGAGAACATCGGTGCCCGCCGCCTGCACACGGTTATGGAGCGACTGCTGGAGCCCTTGTCTTTTGCCGCGGACGAATACGCAGGCCAAACTGTACTGATTGACCAAGGCTATGTGGACGAGCACCTGAGCGACTTGGTAAGTAACACCGATCTGTCACGATTTATTCTGTAGCTAACATCGGCCTAGGCCGCCCATTGGCAGACCCTTATATGCAACCACCCAAACACATCACCTATCACAAAATCGCTCATACACTGGAACTACAGTGGGAAGATGAGAGCCTGCAAATTCCAGCGGAACTGCTCCGCGTCTACTCGCCTTCCGCGGAAGTCAGAGGGCATTCACCGGATCAACGAACACTGCAAACCGGCAAGAAGAATGTGGGCATCAGGCAAATAGAGCCGGTAGGCAACTACGCCATTCGTATTTCCTTCGACGATGGCCACGATAGTGGCATTTACGCCTGGACCTATCTGCGTGAGATGGGCACCCAGCAAGACCGGTTTTGGCAGGACTACTTAACGGAACTCAAACAAGCAAACGCTTCCAGGCTGCCGAATATTCCAGTCAGCCAATGGACGCCAAAGTAGTATTTCCGGACCGCTCAACTACACCCTATCCACGCTATAGTGCCCAGCACCACACAGATGAGACGCCACTGCGATGACCAACAGCGCTGACAGACACGACGCTAACGCCGAAGAAGAAAAGGTCAGCTTCGGTTTTGAGGACGTTTCCCCCGAGGAAAAAACCCGCAAGGTTGGTGATGTCTTCAAAGCTGTTGCCGGTCGCTATGACGTGATGAACGATCTGATGTCACTGGGCACCCACCGAATCTTTAAACGCATGGTGCTGCAGATGTCAGGAGTGCGCGAAGGGCATCGCATATTGGATCTAGCCGGTGGAACCGGTGACATGTCTGCGCTCTTCGCTCCGGCAGTTGGCGATCAAGGCCAAGTCGTGCTGACGGATCTAAACCGTCCGATGATGCAGGTCGGGCGAAATCGGTTGCTCGACCAGGGCTTGGCACAAGTTCAGTTTTGCCAAGCTCCGGCAGAATCTCTGCCTTTCCCCGACAACAGCTTTGACTGCGCCTGCATCAGCTTCGGCATTCGCAATTTCACCGACAAAGATCGCGCCTTGAGCGAACTACTGCGGGTACTTAAAGCCGGCGCCCCCTTGCTGGTGCTGGAGTTCTCCCAGCCTACCGATCCAGTTTTAGAAACTGCCTACAAAGCCTTTCAGGCTCTGTGGCCCCCAGTTGGCAAACTGTTGGTAGGCGATGCCCAACCCTATCAGTACTTAGTCGAATCCATCCGCATGCATCCTAACCAAAAAACTCTAAAACAGATGTTTGATGATGCCGGCTTCGTGGATACCGACTTCTACAATCTGGTAGGTGGCATTGCCGCCATCCATCGAGGTATGAAGCCTCACATCGCGGACTGATCATGGGCGACAGTACAGACTTACTTCTCAATGCCCTTCAAGCCACGCTGAGCCAACTTAGCGCAACCGCGCTGGATTGCGACCCGGCCACCCAACAACAGCTCAAACCTCTGGTCGGACAGGTTATCGAGATCCAGTGCCTGCGGCCCCAACAAACGTGGCACCTAGTAATTCAGCCCACCCAGCTTGATTTCATTAGTGGGCCAGCGACCACCCCGAACGTAGTTGTCCGGGGTAGCGCTGGAGATATCCTGCATGCTCTGGCGACGGGCGATAGCGGTTGGCCATTAGAAGTACAGGGCGATGCGACAACGCTGCTAAAACTACAGGCTCTCACTAAGGGCTTTTCACCGGATCTGGCAAAATCGCTATCGGCGGTGATGAATGATCACGACGCCCAGCGCCTTAGTGCGCTGGTAGAACTGGGCTTGGGTACCCTGAGGAATTTTGTGGGGGTGGCCGGCCAGCAGACCCAAGAGGCAACCGAAGCCCTGCTGACCAAACGCTTCTCTACGGAAGCCGATGTTGACGCCATGCACCAGCGCTTGAGCACTCTGCGGTTAAGAGTTGATCGTCTACAGGCCCGGCTGGACTTATTCACCCCTGCTGGACTCAAACCCTGATGCGATGGGGTGATTTGCGATACGTTCTGGGTCTGCTCAAGACGGTTCTTAAGTTTCGGCTCCACCACCTAATTCCAGCGAACCAAGTCCCTAGCCGGTTTGCCCGCACCGCACTCTGGCTAGCACGCTTGCTGTTTCCAGCAGCAAAGTCTTTAGAAAATCAGCTACCTCAAGCCTTGGAATCTCGGGGGCCGGTCTTTATAAAACTGGGCCAACTGTTGTCGACAAGACCCGACGTCTTAGGTGAAGCCGCCTGCCAAGCGCTGTCCAAGCTGCAGGATCAGGTGCAACCCATTGTTGGCGATGATGCCATCGAATTGATCAACGATGCCTTGGGACAGGAGGCACTTGGCCAGTTTCGCTTCATCGCTCCGGAGCCTCTGGCCAGCGCCTCAATTGCCCAAGTCCACGCTGCCCAGTTGACCACCGGTGAGGATGTGGTCATCAAGGTAGTTAGGCCGGGCATCCGGGCCCTAATCGACACCGAGATGACTGCCCTGATCGGTTTGGCCCAGTGGCTGGAGGGGCGCTTTCCACTGTTAAGACAGCTTCACTTCACACAGATATTGAAGGATCAGCAACAAATCATGCTGACCGAGCTAAACATGTTCTTAGAAGCGCGCAATCAGATTCAGCTGCGCCGTAACTTTGCCGATTCCCCGTTGCTGCATGTACCCCGTCTCTACCCCTCCTTCACTCGGACCAACCTGCTCGTGATGAGGCGCATATACGCCCCTTCCATCGGCGATATGGACGTTCTCAAAGATGCTGGCGTCGATCTCAAAGTACTTGCCCATAAGGGTGTGGAAACGTTTTTTACTCAGGTATTCGAGCACAACTTTTTTCATGCGGACATGCACCCGGGCAATGTCTTCGTGGATATCCAAGATCCAGCGGATCCAAGGTGGATCGCATTAGATTGCGCCATCATCGGCAGCCTCAGTGAGTCAGATCAATCCTATCTGGCGCAAAACCTCATCGCCTTCTTTGCCCGGGACTATCGGCAAATCGTCAACTTACACCTGCGTTCTGGCTGGATACCCGCGACCACGGATGTGAACGCCTTTGAGGAAGTCATCGCATCGGTCTGCGAGCCAATCTTTGCTCAGCCATTGAGCGAAATATCCTTTGCCGCTTTTATGACAGACCTGCTAGACGCCGCCCGAAGGTTCAACATGCAGGTTCAGCCTCAGTTGGTGCTGTTACAAAAGACCCTGCTGTACATTGAAGGTCTTGGCCGGCAGCTATACCCCGAGCTAGATCTTTGGGAAACCGCTGCGCCATTCATGCAACGCTGGGCCGTTAGAAACCTCGGAGCCGTGGCGATTTTGGGTAAGCTACTGGACCAGGGACCCAAAATTCTCGGCGAGCTGCACCGCTTACCCAGTTTGTTGGACGACACTCAGACCATCGATTTGAGGATCCAACTGGCGCAACAACAGGATCAGCTCGAACAGCTCCAAGGCCAGCTTTTTCAGATCCGGCGTCGCAGCCAACGCCGTTGGGCCGTGAGCCTTGGCCTATTAGCCGCCGGGACAGTTTGGCTGCTATGTGTCGGCTTACCGTAGGTGATAGGATGCTGGCATCTCATCAGGCAAACGAGCGCGTCATGAGCGTCCTAGACGATTTAACCCAAGTTCTCGCCCAACGAAAAAACGAAAGCCCGGAATCGTCTTATGTCGCCAGACTGCATGAGAAAGGGTTAAACAAGATCTTGGAAAAAGTTGGCGAAGAAGCCACCGAAGTAATTTTAGCCGCCAAGGATGCGGGGGTAGACGACAACGGGCGCAATCAGGTGGTTCAAGAAACCGCCGATCTGTGGTTTCACACCATGGTTATGCTCAGTGAGCTAGGATTATCGTCCCAAGATGTTCTGGATGAGTTAGGCAAGCGCTTTGGCGTGGGTGGGCTGGAAGAAAAAGCCAGTCGCCAGACCTAGGTAGGGACCTAGACGAAGGGGCGTCAGGCTGATTCTGGCACCGCACTATTCCTAGCACGCGGTTGCCCCCTATAATCACACCAACATAATCGGAGATTCCAATGTTTGGATTTGGCATGCAAGAACTTCTGGTCATTCTGGCCATCGTCCTGTTGCTGTTTGGCCCTAAGCGCCTAAAAAATATTGGTTCAGACTTAGGCAACGCCATCAAAGGCTTTAGAACAGCGGTAACTGACGACGATAAGCCCGCGGAAAATACCGAACAAAACAGCGCCAAGGTCATCGACAGCGAAGCAACCCAGGGAACAAGCACTGGCGAGGCACAATCACAGAAGCCAACCCAAGACACCAAGTCTTAGGATTGGTCCCAGCCCGGATAGCTCAGATGATGGTAAAAAATCTACCTAGGCTATCCGCAGTTTATTCATCACAAGGAGTTTGAAGCGGTCCCATGTTCAGTGATTTCGGCACCATGGAACTTATGCTGATATTGCTGGTCACGCTGTTGGTGATCGGTCCCGAGCGCCTGCCTGAGACCCTGCGGACGCTAGGTTTGTGGGTGGGGCGCATCAGCCGGTCATTTGCCGCTGTAAAAGTCGAAATCGAGCAAGAAATTGGCATGGACGATATCCGCCGCCAGCTTCACAACGAGCAAGTAATGGCGGAAATGAAAAAAATCGAGAACGACGTCAAGGTCAGCACCGCCGATATCGACCCCAAGACAACAAACACCCCCGCGGCTTCTGAGGTCGACGACCCTAAGCCAAATTCCAACCCACCATGACAGCTGAGACCGGGCCAAACGATACCGCCAGCGACAAGGAAATGCCGTTTCTTGAGCATCTCATTGAACTGCGTGCCCGCATTCTTCGAAGCTTTGTTCTCATCGGCATTTTATTCGTCCCCATCTACTACTATGCCGGTCCACTGTTCAGCTTCGTGGCTGCTCCCCTTGTCCAGGCTCTTCCCGATGGCTCGTCTATGATCGCAACTCAAGTGACGTCGCCGTTTTTGACCCCCTTTAAGCTGGCCATCTACACCGCCGTATTCATCGGCGTGCCTTTTTTGCTGCATCAGCTTTGGGCCTTTGTCTCGCCGGGTCTGTATCGCAGCGAAAAACGTTTCGCCTTTCCGCTGCTGTTCTCCAGTGTCGTGCTGTTTTATGCCGGCATGGCATTTAGCTACTTCCTGGTCTTTCCGCTGGTCTTTGATTTTTTGGCCATGGTCAGCCCGGAAGGAGTGCCCATGATGACGGACATCAATCACTACTTAGACTTTGTACTAAAAATGTTCTTGGCCTTTGGTATCGCTTTTGAAATTCCCGTAGCCACGTTTTTGCTGGCATGGTCCGGGCTTTCCAGCGCAGATAAAATGGCTAGCAAGCGGCCATACGTCATTATTGGCTGCTTTATTGCCGGCATGTTGCTCACCCCACCAGACGTGGTGTCCCAGCTTTTGCTGGCGCTGCCAACGTGGGTGCTGTTTGAATTTGGCGTTTTAATGGCGCGGCTGGTGGAACGGCGCAATGCAAACAACCCCAGCGATGCCGACGACGAGCCACAAGCCTGAAAAACGATCCCAGTTCGCTAAATCGCCGCCATTGGGTGCTCGAGCAGCAGGGTAAAAGGGCCGTCGTTAACGCTCTCGACCTGCATATCCGCAGCGAAGACACCGGTTTCTACCGGCACCAGACGGCCCAGCTCAACAACAAAATCCTCGTATAGACCCTTGGCTCGATCCGGCCTTGCGGCACCAGAAAATGACGGGCGCCGGCCTTTGCGGGTATCGGCCAGCAAGGTGAACTGAGAAATCACCAAAACCGCGCCGGCGATGTCCTGCACGCTCTTAGAAGTCTTCTCGGTGAGTGAGGCATCAAAGATGCGCAGATTGGCAATCTTGTCCGTGAGCCAACTTATCTGTTCTGGTCCGTCCTGTTCGGCCACACCCAAATATACCAACAAGCCTTTTTGGATTTGACCGACTACAGAGCCTTCTACGCAAACGCTGGCGCTATGCACCCGCTGAATGACGGCCTTCATGAGTTGCCCGAACCTAGGACCGATAACGGGCCGTGGACAACGGCTTTAGGCGCGCTTCCGCTCACTTTCCTTCAGCAACAGCTTACGCACGCGAATGTTTTCCGGCGTGATTTCCACCAATTCATCATCGTCTATGAATTCCAGTGCTTGCTCCAAGGTCATGATCACAGCACCACTGAGCTGGATGTTTTCATCAGTGCCCGATGCACGCACATTGGTAAGCTTCTTTTCTTTCAACGCGTTAACGGTCAGGTCATTGGCTCGTGAGTGAATACCTACCACCATCCCTTCGTAGACCATATCGTTTGGCTTCACCATCATGCGGCCGCGAGCCTGCAAGTTCCAAAGTGCAAAACCCACGGCCTTGCCTTGGGCATTGGATATCAGCACGCCGTTCTTGCGCGCCCCAACCTCCTCGGCTGTTCGCGGCCCGAAGCCATCTGACGCAAATGACATGATGCCGGTACCGGAAGTTTGGGAGAGAAAAATCGGCCGGTAACCCATGACGCCGCGACTGGGAATACGAAACTGCAGACGCACTCGACCCTTACCGTCGGGCTGCATTTCCTGTAACTCACCCCGTCGGTCTCCCAAGGATTCCATCACCTTGCCCTGATGCTGCTCTTCAACGTCCAAGGTCAAGGTTTCAAAAGGTTCGTGCACGACGCCATCTATTTCTCGATAAATCACTTGAGGACGGGAAACCGCCAATTCAAACCCTTCACGGCGCATGGTTTCAATCAGTACAGACAGATGCAGTTCGCCTCGTCCGGAAACCCTAAAACGATCAGGGTCCGGGGTGTCTTCCACCATCAAGGCAACATTGTGCAGGGCCTCAGTTTGCAGTCGCTCGCGAATCTGACGGCTAGTCACGTACTTGCCTTCTTTGCCCGAAAGCGGTGAGTTGTTCACACAAAACATCATGGTCAAGGTGGGTTCGTCCACAGATAAGGCGGGCAACGCCTCCACTTGTTCAGGTGCACACAGGGTGTCGGAAATGTTGATCTTCTCAATACCCGTAAGACAAATAATATCCCCAGCATTGGCTTGAGTGGCCTCTACCCTCTCTAGCCCACTGTGGCGGTAAATGTTCATCACCTTGCCCTTACGCTCGACACCGGCACGATCCACCACCATGACCTGCTGGTTACGCTCCACCACGCCTCGGCTTATCCGCCCTATGCCAATAACGCCCTCGTAAGTTGAATAATCCAGTGAACTTATCTGCATTTGGAACGCGCCGTTTTCGTCCACCTCGGGCGGAGGCACTTGGTCAACGATCATATCCAGTAAAGGACTCATATCGTCTGCGATGGCATCCAACTCTAAGCCTGCCACTCCGTTGATTGCCGACGCATAAACCGAAGAAAAATCCAGTTGCTCATCGGTACCCCCTAGGTTGTCAAAGAGCTCGAAGACCTGATCGATTGCTCGGTCTGGATCTGCTCCCGGACGGTCGATCTTGTTCACCACCACAATTGGCTTTAAGCCATAGGCAAATGCCTTTTGGGTTACAAATCGCGTTTGCGGCATAGGTCCGTCCACCGCGTCGACCAGCAGCAATACCGCGTCAACCATGGACAAAATCCGCTCTACCTCGCCACCGAAGTCCGCGTGTCCGGGGGTGTCGACGATGTTAATTTGAGTGTCCCGGTAATTGATCGCGGTATTCTTGGCCAGAATTGTAATGCCGCGCTCTTTCTCGAGATCGTTGCTGTCCATAGCCCGCTCGGCGGCACTGGCATCCAGTAAACCCGTTTGCTGCAACAGGCAATCGACCAAGGTGGTTTTGCCATGGTCAACGTGAGCAATAATCGCAACATTACGGACATTCAAATTCGGCACGATGGGTTCTTCCTTTGTGGAGAGCACTCGCTTTAGCGCTTGGCATCTGGGTGGTTTGGTGCTCGCTTTCGAGCGGGCGCGATTATGGCCCAAGCAACTGCACCTGTCGCCTAAAACTACAGGAAAGAGCAGCGACATCCCTTGGCCCAATCGTTGATAACGGTCTTGATCCTTTTCGAACAAGATACCCCCTGGATTTGTGTCTTCCGGCCAGATGCACCAGAATAGCGCAGCTGGCGACCATTGCTGCTTGATGCGCACTATTTTGGTGCAGTTTTTCCCAGTTGTTTTGGGAAATTCAATAATATCAATGAGTTAAATAACGCCAAGCATGGCACGTATTTTGCTTTGGAGAGACTCAAGCGAGTTTCGACTCGGTTAAAATGCAGCAAACGCATCCCGTTAACTCGCTTCGGAGCGAATAACGTAGGAGTGGACTGCACATTAGCAGCACTGGTACCTACATCTAAGGAGACAAACCAAGCATGAAATCTAAACTGGAATACATTTGGCTGGACGGATACCAGCCCACACAGAGCCTGCGCAGCAAGACGCAAATGAGCAAGGACAACTTCACCGGCGCTCTGGAAGACGTCTCGATGTGGTCTTTCGACGGCAGCTCAACCGAACAGGCAGAAGGCGGCAGCTCTGATTGCTTACTCAAGCCCGTCGCCATCTACCCAGATCCAGACCGACACAACGCTTACCTCGTCATGTGTGAAGTTTTGAACGCCGATGGCACGCCGCATCCGTCCAACGGACGAGCCACCATTGACGATGACGACAACGATTTCTGGTTCGGCTTCGAGCAAGAGTACTTTTTGTGGGATATCGACACTCAATTGCCTCCTGGCTTCCCTCCCGGCGGTTTCCCCGCACCACAAGGCCCTTACTACTGCTCGGTTGGCGCAGGTAACGCCTTTGGTCGGGACTGCGTTGAAGAACACTTCGACATCTGCCTAGAAGCTGGCATTAACGTTGAAGGCATCAACGCAGAAGTAGCCGCTGGCCAATGGGAATTCCAAGTCTTCGCCAAGGGTGCCAAGCAAGCCGGTGACGAAACTTGGATTGCTCGTTATCTGCTGGAGCGTACCGGCGAAAAGTACGGTTACACCATCAACTGGCATCCAAAGCCCTTTGGCGATCTGGACTGGAACGGTTCGGGCATGCACGCAAACTTCTCCAATGAAGCCATGCGCACCGAAGGCAAGGAAGAGGTGTTCACCAAGATCTGTGAAGAATTTGGTAAGAACATTCAGCGTCACATCAGCGTCTACGGCGCCGACAATGACCAGCGCTTGACCGGCAAGCACGAGACTCAGTCTATCGACGAGTTCAGCTACGGTATCTCTGATCGTGGCGCGTCCATCCGAATCCCAGTAACCACCCCTGCCGACGGCTGGGTAGGTCGTCTGGAAGACCGACGCACTGCCTCCAATGCGGATCCGTACAAAGTGGCCGCAGCCGTTGTTAAGACCACCAAGGAAGCTCTTTCCTAAGTCGTTTTAACGATCCGAAGGGTGCCTCTTAGGCGGCATCCTTCGCTCTTCCTGGCACGGGAGTACCGGTCACGCCCGGTTGCCATGCGCAAACACCTGGTAGTTAACACCAGCGCCAAGACGCCGTTTTTCTTATACAAGACAGGAGCGGCTTGACCTTTTTTGGTGCGCGCCCTATTTTGGTGCGCACACTGAGAGCACGAACTTGTATGACCTCTATCTCAGCCGATTTTGATCTTATTGGCTTTGGAAATGACAAAAACTAATAGTTAGCACTTACTAATAAATTGAGGGGTCGGCCAGCCTTTTGCTTCATTGGGGCAAATATTCGCTCCAAAGCCACTGGACACACAGCCAACACAATGACCTTACCGAAAAAACAGACCAAACATCCGAAGAAGCTTATCGAGAATTTGTTCGATTCTTTGGCTACGGCTGTGGTGGTTTTAGACGCCGAGCTTAGACTGGTCATGCT
>ERZ1047472.1472-NODE-1472-length-18263-cov-8.078317_pt1 | contig 18263 bp, 21 predicted proteins | sample MGYA00383095_ERZ1047472 | MGnify/ENA primary metagenome ERZ1047472 (study PRJEB29581, sample SAMEA5548365) | metagenome | biome: marine; feature: coastal; material: water | depth 1 m | study: Short-term variability in the microbial, nano- and picoplankton... | reverse complement strand
GTGCGAACATTCTCGGCGGGGTCTGTCTCAATATCGATAACAACCCGCTTCGCTTTGCGCCACTCTGCAGCATCGACTTTGCCATCGATTCGCGGTGCTAGGTTAATCCGCGGAATTTCATAGCTAGGCAGGGCAGGGGCGTCTGCGGCTGTCGCGAGCGCACTGGCAGCAAAAATGGCAAGCGCGCTCACGGCGATTGGGAAAAAGCGACGAGCGGGGTTTATCAAAGCGTCTTCACGGCCTCTAACACTAATTGCATCGCCGGTCTGTCGCGATAATCTTCTTCGGCGAATTTGCCGCGAATAATTCCGTCTGCATCGATTATAAGAATGCCCGGATAGGGGATGCCGTAGGCGCGATGGCCCGGTTCATAGTCGAGGTTGCGGATGCCGAAGGCGTCGACCACCCTTACTGACTCGTCATGAAGGAGAGGAAAATCGATGCCCTCGTCTTTCGCAACGCGCTTGAGCAAGGCAACAGAGTCGTAAGTAATGGTCGCAACTGTAAATCCTAGGTCTTCGAATTGCTTACTGGTTTCGGTCAGCTGCACGAGCTGAGATTTGCAATAGGGTCACCAGTCGAACGATCGGCTGATCAAAAAGATCACGCCACGATCTCCCCTGATGCTGTCGTAGTCGCGGACGGCGCCGGATTGATCTTGCGAGCTCAGGTCGGGAATCGCTGTGCCGACAGGGAAGTCTGGCCCCCAGACAAACTCCTGCGCGTTGCTAGCCTGAGTGAGCGCAACCGACAAAAGGACTGTGAGGCAAGCGAGGAAGCTGGCTTTACAGCGGTAATGATCGGATACATACCTTTGTAGGGGCTGCCCTGACTGCTGCATATTGATTCTTTTTTCTCTTTTTGATGGCCTTGCCGAGTGGTTAGCTGACAACACCCTTTATTAATATTCGAGCTCGATGAGAAAGCGGCCGCCTCAGAAAAGTTATCTATTGTCGCTATCGAGCGAGAAGACAGCTGAGTTCGAGCCCCCAACGAGTTCCATTCGTGGGATAAAGCTGTAGGCGCGATTGTCAACACTATCGTTTGTCAGCTGCAAGAGCTGAGCTTTACAGTGGAGTCACCAATTAAACGAGCGACTCAGCAAAAGTACTAGTCCATTGGCGCCTTTAAGTTTGTCAAAATTGCGTAATTCGCCGTTCTAATCCCGCGCGCTGATGTCTGGGATAAAAGAGCCTATGCGAAAATCAGGTGACCAGGCAAAGGGTTGGGGGATGCTGGTATTGGAAAACAGCGCTATGGAGAGGGCGCATGTGGCGAAATAGAGAAGGCTGGAAGAATCTGCTAATTTAGCCATATTATTAGTTTCTTTCTGTCTTGGTAACAATCGGGAATGTGATTTTTTGGCCTACTCGCACGCGAGTGAGGTCGAGACCCGGATTATACTGCCGAATTAGCCAGAGAGGCACAGAGAATTGCAGTTCGGCGATTCGTTGAATATTGTCACCGCGAGTGACTTCATACTCCTCGGCGCCATTGATCTGGTAGTCTTCAAAGAACGCCCTCTGCAACTGCGCGTGATAATTACGACGAGTTTTATCGAAGTCTCGAATCGACACTTTGCGAAAGTTTAGTTGCAGCGTCTCGCCGATAGCGAGCTTGTCTCGAATCGTGAGGTCGTTCAAGCGCTCTAGCTCCCATGTCCTTAGCCCAAGCCAGTTAGCGAGTTGCGCCAGTGTTTCTGATGCCTGTGCCACGATACTGCCGTTGGGGGCTACCTCGTAATTGGAGGGGTCAGAATTGAGGAGATTTCGTATTTCGTCGCTTAACAAAGCAGACGCAGTGGTTGGCTCACTTGAGCGTAAAACAGCTCCGTTAGCGGTAATGGCAAGTGTTGGTGAGATGCTAGGAGTGGGCGAACTCAAACTCGCAGGAGACTCTTTACGCTCGCTAACGGTAGTCTCGGCTACTGAGGACCGTAAAAACGGCTGTTCCAATCGAAGCGAAGGAGTAGAAGGCTCCCCACGCATGGTGAAGGAGCGCGGGCGGGTCATCGATGCAGGCCTTGGTAGAGCGGCGCGCGGACCTCTAGCGTTGCGGGTTGCCACAGCTCCGTCTGCATAGTTGTTGCTAGCAAGGACAATTGGTGAGCTGCGCTCGACATCTGGTGGGAGCAGAAGTTGTTGGCCTACACGAAGTGATGACGACCGCGCTAACTCATTCAGATCGACCAGAATATCAGTGCTTAAGCCAAGCTTGTTGGCTATCGTAATTAAACTATCACCGAGTTCGACTTCATAGAGCTTATCGAGAGTTTGCTCGCGGCGCTTTATGCGTTTATCAAGGCCTGCCAGAACTGAGTCTGGTGAAGAAAAGTCTGCAGCCGGAAGTCGCAGATTGAATCCGCGAGGTATTCGTTTCGCTCCGAGCCATACAGGCGCCAATAAAGAGGGATTCGCGGCGCGCAAATTCTCAATCGACACGCCGATTGTATCTGCCAGTGGTCGAGCGTCTATAAACGCATCTAAGCGCACCGAGACATACGCAGGCGCCTCAGCAGACTCAATAGAGTCAAAGTAGCGAGTAGCGGCTGCTTCAATATCGTTTACTGCTAGAAACTGAGCGTAAAAATTTCGACCGGCGAACCCAAAATTATCATCTTCGAATTCATTAATTATCTTTGCAATATCGGAAGAATTAACCTGACGAACGGCATTCATCATGCGGCTTACGCCCTGATTATAAGCTGTAAGTGCAAGAGGCCAAGTGCCGAGTACTCGGTAATGGTAGGTTAAAAGATTCATCGCCGCATCAGACGCGATATATGGATCCATTCTTTCGTCGATGATGCTATCGATGCGCATGAACCGTTGACCGGTAGACCGGGTGAACTGCCACAAACCAACCGCACTCGCAGAGGAGCGAGCTCGAGGATTGAAGGACGACTCCAGATGCGGTACCAGCGCGATGGCAGGCGGAACACCGCTGCGCTCAGCGGCATCATTGATGTAGCTGCGGAATGCCCCTGAGCGTTCGAGGCCGTCTTTAAATGCGTCTGATTGGCCGCGCTGCCACCGGATTCGATTGGAGGCTGCACGTAGGGTCTGATTAGAAACTGACTCCGGCCAAAGGCCAAGTATGGCTGTCTCTTCTGGTGAAAGTGGATTGCGTTTGCCGGTTGAGAGTTCGAGTAAAATCTCTTGAACACGTTGTCGCTCGTTCTCAAGATCCTGTGTGCGGAGGTTTAGCGACTTATAGACGATTGAGAGATTTTCCGGATCATGAAGATATCCGCTGTCGGTGGTAACTTCGGTATAAACCCGGGTCCAGAATTTGATCGCAGGCTCCAGCTCTGCCGGCCGGGGGAATAAGGCGGGATCCAGCACTTGCCCCTGTGCGTGGAGAACGACACAAAGACTGAAGCCGATTGCGGCGATGAAACACTTGCGCGAGGGACTGGAAAATGGCTCAGTCAGAAACGTCAGTGGTGAGATAATGGTAGATACTCCTGTAGGATGAGAAAAGAATAGCTACCTGAGCTCTATGAATTTGTTCGAGAGATAGACGCATGTGGTTACCTTATACTTGTCTACCATTATATCAGTCGTCACTTCGACAATATTTTCCAGTGGTAAGTTTTTTATTGTGTCAGTCAATAGTATGATAAGTGCTGATTCCTTTAAAGAGACTACTAAACTTAGCTATCGAAGTGACGACTGACCTTACATAACAAACTCGCGACCTTCATTAACCCCGATCATGCGCTTGAAGAGATTGTTGGGCGAAGCGTTAAGAAAACTGATTTAAACGCTTAAAGGACAGATAAGATGACTGACAAAATTGATCGCTCTAAAGAGCCTGCCCTCGGCAAAAAATTAACGCTCGATGATGGCGTAGCGTCAGATGTGCGTATAGTCAAGCGAAACGAAAAAATGTCTGGGAAAATTGAGCGGAAAAAGCCAGCCCCCAAGCCAAAAGTAGCAGCTCCAAAAAAATCTCCCAGTAGTAAGGTTAGCGGGGAAAAAACTGCAGAGAGTAAAGTTAATGTGAAAAATAAAAATCAGAATTTAGATCCATCGAGGGCAAAGCTGAGTGAGTCGCGCATAACTCGTGGAAATATTTTAGAAAATAAAATGGGAAGTTCTGTCGAAGTCGTTGCAGCAGATGCCTTTATGGAAGAATTGAAAAATTCCACTCAAGCCTTCGAACTGGAAGTCGCATCAATGCAGGCACGCCTAGAGGGCAGTATGCGAGGCAGCATGCGCAGACAGGAAGAAAGCGATGAAGCCATGGAAAAACACGGTGAAGAATTTCGATCCTTAGTAGAAAAATTTCAAATTGAAAAAATAGCTCTACAAAAAACGTCGACGATTATTTTTGTTTCATCAGCGTCGGCACTCGCCGTAGCTATATTTTTTTCGATATTCGCAACTTTAACTTTTTCGAGTAAAAATGAGTTCTTTAATTCGGTCAGTAATGGGCTTAGCAACAGAATTGTTACAATGAACGAGGGCCTTGCGTCTTTCAATTTGGCACGTGATCAGCTCAGCATCTTACAAAATCAGGTCGAAGGGTTAGAGTTGAAGCTTGACGAAAGCCAGCTTGGGTATATAAATACAGAAGAGGACATTCAGGGCCAGCTTCTAACTTACACGCAAGATATAAACACCAAGTTTGCGGATCAAACTTCGGCCCTCCGCGCTAATCTATCTCGTTTAGACGAGCGCTTCTCAGCATTTAATACGCGGATGCTCGACTTTGGCGACATTCTAGATCAAAGTGAAATGAAACTTGCGGAGATGAGCTCAGAGGCGAAGGAGCTTAATGAACTTAAGGCAGTGTTAGACGCACTCCTGACACTCGAAAAAGAGCGCTATTTTGAGGTCACAGAAGCCGCTACTAATGAGCTTGGCTTAGGGCAAGAATCCAGCTTACCCGAGGCAGCAGGCCCAACACTGAATCGCTACTATTCGCAATAACGGGGCTCGAGCGCAGTCGTAATATTAATCGACGGTATTGGGGAAGAAGGCCTTGCAAACATCGAGTGCAATATCGTTGCCATGTCTAAGGCCTACGCTTTCACATATCTCGATTACCTCCGCAGTGATGTCGCCGCAGATTTGATCGGAGTTAAGGTTTTTTGCGCTTGCACTAGCACTATCGGCACTGGCTGCTTGGCTTTGTTTGAATTTTGAGATTTTTGTGCCGATAAGGCGGAGGGCCTCGATTTTAGTTGGCGGCAACCAGATTGTAATTCCTCCTCTGCTGGTAAATACCAGCTTCTCTAGCTCGAATGTTGAACTGCTGGCGTCAAAGTCGCGGCCATCTATGATAAACTTAACTACGGCTTTCAGCAGCGCTATGCCGTAGCGCGGCCGAATCTCTTCTAATTCTAGCGGTGTTGATTGCCCTGTGTCTTCTTCAGTCAGTGAATTCCATAGCAGCTGTCCGCTTAGTCCGTAAAAGTAAGGATCTGCCTGGATTTCACGCCCGTGTCCGGCATTCTGCGTGAGTGGCTGCTCGATTTTGGTAAGCAACGACGAAGTCGCGCTCTCGAGCCAAGTGAGCTTGCCGAGCACGAATAGCAGAAGCGCGGTTAACACGATGCCGATTACGATCGTTAAGGTGAGTAGTGTATATAACATAGCCTTTCTAATTCTCTTTTGTTGTACTTAGGGCGTCGTGGTCTGAGCCTCTGTCTGGCGTTTCACTTGGCTCGTTCTCATCCTTTGACGAGGCAATAAACTGCAAAACACTAATTGGCATATTGACGTTTAGTTCTGAGCAAATATTTGACATGATGCTCTCGGCAATTAGTGCCGTCTTACCGGCTGAAATTTGGCAGGTTTGATAGGCACGAGCTAAAGAAAACACCTCTTTTGAATAGTCGTCTGGGATGAAACTGACAATAACGCCATTATCACTCTTGATAAGTTGGTACGGAGTTTTCCAAACGGGCGCAACAAGATCGTCTCCCGACAGCTCAGCCTCGTAGTAGATCTCCTTGAGATTTTCGTATTTTTCTGTCTGTGTCGCCGCCTCAATAAAAGATTTATCAATATTCGCTTTTGCTCTTCTTGCTAACTTTATACGGAAAGTGAGCGTTGAAGATAAAGTCTTTTTTTTGCACGCGTCCTCGTAGTCTGCACGACTCTTCTCAAAGAGTCTTTCTAATTTCGACTTTCGAGAGGATAGATTAAATATGCCCATTACTAACTCAAACTCGCTACTGTAGCGCGAAGATCTTTCGCAATGCGACTTAATATCTGACTTGATCTAGATTCTTTTACGCCGATGATGGCGCCTATTTCTTTAAGGTTGAGCTCCTCCACATAGTAAAGATTAAGTACGAGTCGGTCACGATCTGAAAGCTCAGAAATCGCACGTGTGATAACTTCGCGCAACTGCTCGTCCTCGAGCAGATTGAGGGGGTTTTCGCTACCTCCTACGAGATCGTCGAATGCATCGCCATCGTCTGATTCTAAAGAATCTGTTTTAAATCGATCGATATGTGCGCGCTGCTTTTCGTACTCGCTAACACTGATATCGAGCCTTTCAGCAACATCGGCGTGCTTCGGGGCTGTGCCCAGCTCGTTCTCGAGCTCGTGAATCGCACTGTTGTGCGTCTGACTGTTTTTTATGGCGAGGCGCGAGATGTCGCTCAATTTCCGAACTTCATCAAGAATGGCGCCTTTAATGCGACTTTTAGCATAGTCTTTGAACTCTACGCCGTTGCTCGCATCGAAAGATTCGGAGGCAGAGAGCAGCCCCATCATGCCAATCTGTACCATGTCATCGTATTCCATAAATTTGGGAACACGCGCCTTCAGGTATCCGGCGATGCGATTGACGAGCGCGATATGGTCGTTGACCAATGAATGCGCCTTGGACAGTTTATTTTTTCTATACTCTTTCTTGTACTCGTTCACAGAAGGCACGTTATCCTAAGTTACTTCGGGCGGAAAAACTGAAGCTCGCTGTTCTTATGATTGAATGTGAGTTTCTCCAGCTCGCTGATAATATTTTTAAAATCAAGATAAGCCACCGTTGAGTTACCTAGAGAGATCGCTGTCGTGCCCGAGCTCCAGGCTTGGCTGTAGTCGAAGCTTTCGGATAGAGAACCGATATATTTGAGTGGGAATCCGAGATGCTTCGCGGTAATGATATTCATTTTATCGAACAGTAAACGTCCTTCCTGAGATGTTTTTACTCGGTTTGGTAAAAAAACGACATTGTCGAGCCCCATAGTAAAGCTCATGAGCTTGATCAACGCGTAGGCGTCTGCAATCGAAGACGGCTCGTTAGTTCCGATGATGATTTGATGATGGCAGGCAGATAGAAATCGAAGCACACCTTCGTTGCCGCCTGCGGATATATCTACGAGCATAACATCGAACTGGCTTTCTAACTCCGCGAAGGCGTGAATAACTGCGCTCGCGCGGTCCATATCAATTGCTAAGGCCGCCTCTAAGCCGTTACCTCCGCTGACTATCGACACGCCTTGACTGGACGTGACGATAATTTCGCTGATGCTTTTTCGCCCTTCGATTACGTCAGTCATTGTTCCGTTTAAAGCGCAGCGAAGGGCTATATGAATATTTGCAAAGCCAATATCGGCATCGAAGATCAGGACCCTCTTACCTTTAGCCGCGTAGTAGCAAGCTAAATTTGCCGCAAAGGTTGTTTTCCCAACGCCACCCTTACCACTTGCAATACCGATGACTTGCGCATGCTTACTCGTAGTCGTGTTCATAAGACCCTCCGATGTAATTGTACTTGGTCATTTAGTGAATGGCACGAATCTCGTTGAACTTTCGATCGGGGAATGTATCTTTTTGCTCACTTAGGTGGTCAGCTACATAACTAACGACTCGGTTAGCCAGGTTCTCATTGTTCACTTGCACAAGAGGGGCTGCCAGCGAGCTGCTTGTAGAGCCTATGCTTAGGGGCACTCTTAGTTTGCTACCAGCTTCGAGCGCTGCCCAAGGGACGAGGTCGAGATCTAAACGGGTAATGATTAGCGATTGCCATGTGACCGCGCTGCAGTTCGACCAAAGTCCCGGTAGTGAGGCGTCACTCGGAATTATAAAATGACACTGTGCTGCTGGATATCGGGACTTAATAAGCTCGACCGATTCTATAAATTCGCTATTTAAATCACAGATATATACAGTATCAGGGGTGGCGCTATCGACCAAATCGTATAGGCCTTTGAGCGATTCAACGCTGAGGCTTGAAACGCCAAGGAGGGCACCAAGCGAGGCTGTTTTTGCCTCAGTTTCCCGCGCATGCGGACCGACACACACTACCTTTACGCGTTGGTCTGAGGCTGCCATAAGCTGGGCAGCAAACTTGAGCGCGATGGAAGTCTTGCCGGCACCGTAGTTACCTGCAATGACATGGATTGGGCTTTCTAGATCGATTGCAGCCGAGGGTGGCAGTCGACTCATGAGTCCAGTCTTCAGCTGCGCGAGAAGCTCTATCTTGGTTGCGGGTTCTGTGGAAAAGCGCGCTAGCTGATTGCGCAGATATTGAGAAATAGGAGTTTCATCCAAAAGTCTGGTTAGATTAGTCTGAAGCGCGTTATCGCTTTCAGGCGCTGAGCGTTTCGCTGAGCTAGCAGAGCGCTTGAGCTGCGCATTAAGCAGGTCTTCGAGTCCGCCCGTCGTGATAGGCAGCGAATTAATTACCTGTCGCACTTGTTCTAGTTCTTCGGGCCTAATTTTAGTTGCCGGGCGAGAGGGTGGGGTCTCGAGCGCCGCCTGTGGCACAGTCGCCGCTGTGACTTGCTGCTGCAGAGACGCCTCGATCTGTTCATGAGCGATTAACAACATCTCTTGTCCGCCCGCCTCTATGTTCCTGAGAATCAGCGCAGAGGGACCGAATCGTTTGGCGATGTCTTTAATTCCGTTCACAAGGCTCTGTGACCCTATCAGTTCGATCTTCATGATTCAGCTACCTCTGGTTCTTCGCTGGCAAGGCCAATGCGACCGAACACTTTTATTTTTTGATCTTCAGGGATCTCCGTATACGATAATACAGTGGCATCGTTGAAGCGTATCTTGATCATCCGCGCAAGCCACGCGCGGATCGTGGGCGCAACGACGATCACGGCTGGATAGCCTTTCTCTTCCGCCTCAAATTTCTGTTTCTTGACCGATTCCATCAGACCCTCGATCAATGTTGGCTCGATGACGACCTGGCCCATCTTAGCGCTCTGGTTTACGCTACTTATCAGCATTTGTTCCAAATTCGGGTCCAGCGTGATGACGTTCAGTAGCTCGCCATGATCGACGACCTCTTGCAGCATTAGGTACCCGAGCTTTGGCCTAACAAGCTCCGTGAGTTCATCAGGGTTCTGCGTCCTTGTGCTCTCTACAAGCAGGGTGCCTAGGATCGTATTGATGTCTCGAATCGAAATTGATTCAAAGAGAATGTTCTTCAGCACCTGCATGACTGTGGTGACAGAGAGCTTGTCTGGCACCAGGTCCTCGATTAATTTGGGCGAGCGCTGAGCCACCTTTTCTAGCATTTCGCGTGTCTCGTCATGACCCAGTAGGTCGCTCGCGTTGTTCCTGAGTAGAGCATTGAGATGGGTGGCAATCACAGTCGCACTGTCTACGATCGTATAACCAAGTGTTTTTGCATAGTCTGAATTAGAATGATCTATCCAGTAAGCGTCAAGGCCGAAAGCAGGCTCTTTCGTTGCTATTCCCTCGAGTTCGACAGTGATATCGCCGGGATTAATCGCAAGATCTTGACCAAGCTGCAGCATTCCACTGCCGCGCACGGCTCCTTTAAGCACTATGTTATAGCTAGTCGGTTCTAATTGGAGATTGTCCCGGATTCGAATTGGCTGAATTAGAAAGCCAAGCTCCGCTGACAGCTTTTTCCTTATGCCCCTGACGCGAGATAGCAAAAGTCCTCCATCTTGCTCGCTGACCAAGGGGACGAGGCCGTAGCCAATTTCTAGCCCGATCTGATCAACATGTTCAATATCTTCCCAGTCTAGTTCAATGTTGCTGTCCTGCGTCTCGGTCTTGGTTGTGGCTTCTTCGAGGACAAGTTGCTCCTTAGCCTTACGGTCATTGAAGAAAGCATACATCGCAAGCGCCGAACCGGAGGCTATGAACATTAGATGGGGCATTCCAGGAATCAGGCCGAGGAGGATGAGGATGATTGCCGTAATTTTGAGTGCTGCTGGATTTCCGAGTTGGGTGCCAGCTGCATTAGTAGTTGATTCAGACGTTGTCACCCGAGTCACGATGATTGCTGTCGATAGTGAGAGGAGCAATGAGGGCACTTGGGCGACCAGGCCATCGCCTATGGTCAACAGTGTGTAAATCTGAGCGGCGTTCTCGAAATCGAGATCGTGCTGCGAAATTCCAACGATAAGGCCGCCAATGATATTGATAGCGAGAATCAGAAGGCCAGCTATGGCGTCACCGCGAACAAATTTCGATGCGCCGTCCATCGATCCAAAAAAGTCAGATTCCTGCCCAACTTCCTCGCGACGCCTTAGAGCTGTGTCTTGATCAATGATGCCGGCATTAAGATCGGCGTCTATGGCCATTTGTTTGCCTGGCAGTGCGTCGAGCGTAAAGCGTGCGATAACCTCGGAGGTGCGCCCGGCACCCTTAGTAACCACGATGAAGTTGATGATCATAAGGATGATAAATATTATGAATCCGACGACATAGTTGCCGGCGATGACGAACTCGCCAAAGGAGGCGATGACTTCGCCTGCCGCATCTGGACCTTCATGGCCTCGCAGCAGCACTATTCGTGTTGATGCGACGTTGAGGCTCAGCCGCAGCATAGTCGCTAGCAGGAGTACCAGTGGGAATGAGGAGAACTCTAATGGGCGGTGAACATTGATGGATATCATAACTATCACCAAGCCCGCCATAATATTGAAGGTAAATAGCAGATCGAGCGCGAATGATGGCAGCGGAACGACCAGCATCGCCATGATGGCGAGGATGACAAGCGGGATCGCTATACCTTTCATATCGGTAAAATAAAATGAATGTCTTAAATCTGACACTAATGCACTTGACATAATAGCCTTTAAAATCAATAAATTAGAATTATTTCACAAAACTGTTAACTGCGTGGCCTTTGCTTTAGCTTAAACAAAGCAATGTGCGTGCCAACTGTGCAGTGTCTGTGCTGCTAAGTCGGGGCGCACTGTCATGAGAGTGTTGAGTAAAGATCAAACGATAGCTGTCGATTGGACTCTTGTCAGGGCCCACATGGGTCTAGAAACTAGCAATTTATCGAAAAGAGAACTCGGCCATGTCAAAATCAATAATTCGAATAATCAAATTCGTCGAATCAAGGCGGCTTGCGCTACTGGCAGTCTGTCTAATTAATCTGGCAGGCTGTAATTGGTATATACCCTATGAGGATGACTTCAGTGGTATTAACAGTCTGGCGCAGGGAGGAATAATCGAGGCGACGGGCTATTCGGTGATTCAATCGCATTCTGGCAGTGAGCCGCAACAGCGTCTCATGGCTATAAAAGCGGCGCGACTTGACGCGTTTCGTCAGCTCGCTGAGATCGTGTACGGCACCTATATTGACTCGAACACGACAATTTCTGATCTTACCATCTCAGACGACGTGTTCCGTGCTCGCGTTGAAGGTGTAATCTATGGGGCCGAGGTAATTAAGATAGAACCTATCTCTGGTGACACGTATGCAGCCACGCTTGGGCTTCCGCGTCGCATCGTAGACGACTTGCGGCTTCTTTACATGCGATTGCTTTCGAGTAACTAGGTTGCGCTGCTAGGCGACCAGCAATCGAGCTGAAGGAGATAAAAATGCAGAAGATAAACACACTCGTGGCTCTTTTAGGGCTCAGCCTATTGATGTCTGGCGTGGCCAGAAGCGCGGAGAACACAGGCCTTGGGCTGAGTCAGGTGAAAGCGGCGCTAGTCGACGCGGCGATGCAGCAGGGCGTTAGTGTTGTCTCGAATGCCTATGTGGATAGCAAAGGCGAGCTGATCGAATCGTCATTTTTTCGCAGCGGTGCAATCGTGCGCGGGATCCGCATGCCCCAGTACTTTTCTGAGGATCCCTATGATGCTGAGATGCTGTTCGCAGACACAGCGTTTAACTCAACTCTTAGCTGCCAAGAGATAGCACCACATCGCTACAGCAAGGCGATCAGCATTGACACAAGCGCTATGACAGTCGAAGACCTCGGTGATACCGATTTCAGCGGGAGTGTTTCGTCTCTGCAGCAAGAGGTCGAAATGTCTTTGGTATCGCAGCTTGCAGCCAGCGATGCGCACACTCTTGTACCATTAACCTATGACGAGCCTAGCCAGATATCGCGCTATGAGGCGGCATTAGATTCACGTTCTTCAATCTTAGACCCCCGCAACACAAACTACACCTTACGAGCCGAGGTCATTAACGTATCCTTTGCGAAAGAGACCACAGCTAAATTTCTGAAAACAACCTATCGGCAAGCGCGTCGCGCCGGCGATAGGGTTGCTAATGAATTTGGGTTTCGGCGTTCGGTTTTCTCACGCCCGACGCGGTCTGAGACCGCTTCCCCTTATGTAGACTTTGAGCTCAGAGTTGCACTCATTGAAGCTGCTGACGCGCGCGAAATAGCGAGCCGCTCTGTGAAGTTGAGATATGTTCGTGCGCAGAACACGATTCAGCTGCGTGAGCCCTTGCTTAGAAAACTCAAGAGCCTGCCTTCGCGAGTATTGGAACCTCGAGTTAATCTCAATATAGAGCCTGCGAACGCCGCGGATCTCGCCGCGATGAGCTCGAGTTTTGGTGAGATGATAATTGGAGCAACTCGACGCATAGGATGTGGCGTAGAGGAGCTAGTAGCATACCAGTCGAGTACGTCAAATGGCCTGACACTGAACCAAGGACAGTTTGCAGGCGTGAGCGTAGGTGATCAATTTATCTTAAGCGAGTCGAACTTCTCGACATCGCAGAACCCTATTTCTTCGAGTCAGCTCGAGAATTTAGCGATCGCCCGTGTAATCAGCGTCGATGATTACAGCTCTGATCTGCAGATTGTTGAAGGTCCGGCGCAAGCGCTGTCGTCACTCAGCGCAATCCCCTTTTAATTTGGAGTAATAGAATGAAAAAAGTTCGCCATGTTCTACCCTTGTTCGCATTACTCGCATTGCTGCCAGTAAACGGATTCAGCGCTTCAGCGGAGATCGAAAAAGCTCTATCGGTATTGCTCGCCGACTACAATATTGAAGATTTTCTTCAGGTTGACGGTAGCGCGGGCGAGGACGAACTCAGCTCTGGCTTCTATCGGGTTAAGCCTGGAGACACTCTAGACGCAATAATTACTCGACTGGTGGGCGACTCACCACTAAAGAAACAGGCACTTCGCGATGCCTTTGTGCAGGCCAATCCAAATAGCTTTCGCAATCGCAACCCGAACTACCTGCTAGCCGGCGGTCGACTCAGGCTCCCAAAAGCTGACGACATTCTGGCCTTGTTGTTCGACATGGATTCCCCCGCTGTACGCCAGCTCCAAGACTCGCGTGAGGGTTGGGTACAATTCCCGTGACACATTATTGAGTGATTTCCGGCGGTGACTCAGTGAATGGCCCTGAGAATATTAGTAAGTACTCAAGTGTGCCTCTTACAGACAGGCCTGCACCTGGCCTTTTACGCCTTACGCCAATCAAAGCGCAACAGCTGAATTTGAATGCCGATCAAGTCATTCGAGGGATTGTCGCTGATGATGGCAAGTCTGTGCAGTTCCTCTTTGACAATTTCGCTCATGAGTTTCGGTCTAATTTTGAGAATTGGAAGGGGAGAACGATTGAGTTTCGGGTCAGCATAGAAGGTGGAGAACTCAAAAAAATTGAAACTCCTCCTGGCTCTAAGACTCATGCAAATGTCGACTTCGCGAGGCTCACGAGCCTCCATCCCAAATCTCTCATGACGATGCTTGCTAACCCGAATTACGGGCAACTTGGTTTTCTCGTTAAACTGCAGGCCAATTCGTTCATGAAATGGGTGGCAGGTCTCTACTCTCCGTTGAGTGCCGGTGTGAACCTCGCACCGCTCGCTCAATCAGTCAAGCGCGTGGACGCGGACGCAGTTAGAAAGCAATTAAAGGCAAACGGTTTTAGAATCGGTGATAGCCCGCAGCCCCAAACCTCGGCCGACCTTAGTTTGACGATCAAGCAGGCGATCGATCTCTTGGGAATAGCTATAAGCGGCAAAGCCAAGGCTGATGGTGAAAAATTTAGCGCCGAGGATATCGTTCTCTTAACAGATTATTTAAATGCCAACGCGATTGAGTACGTGTTGAAGCAAGACAAGCAAGAGCTTGGTTTACGCTTCATACTGTTGTTCAGCGATTTTCCGGCTACCGAGGTTATTATTAAGGGGGAGAGCAGGAACCCTAAAAAGCGATCGGCATTTAAGTACTCACTCGAGGTTAAGCTCACGTTTGAGGGTGACAATTCTGTATGGTGCCGCTTAGAATTGATAAGTAAGCGGGCTGTATCCATTGATTTTCTCTTCTCGCAGCGAGAGATGGCTGCACTCGCAAACGCCCAAGTGGGAGAGTTAACAAGGCTGTTTCAAGAGGCAAAAATTGAGCTCAGCAGCTGCTCTGTGGCTGAGGGCGCGCACCATGATGCCCCACGGAAGGAGCTATTGAAAAATAGCGGCAACGTGGACTTGTCAGCATGAGAGAGCCCTGGAAATATAACCGCAAGGCAATCGCGCTTGCTTATGAGGGCAGCGGCGCGCCGATCGTCATGGCGAAAGGAGAGGGTCTCGATGCCGATCTTATTTTACAGTCAGGAAAGGAGGCGGAAGTGCCAATTATCGAGGGAGAGGCTCTTGCTAACTTTCTTCAAGACATTCCGGTTGGAGAAGAAATTCCAGAGGTGTTATTTGAATCTGTCGCGACGGTACTATCTTGGGCCTATTGGCTGAAGGGAAAGAAGCCATACTGATGACTCAGCGTTTCTTTTTGTTAAGATGCTCGTAAGTGTCTCGACTTACAGATTCGCCTTGGTAAGTCAGAGTCCCAAGGACTTCCTGAATCGCTTCTAGCTTCTGACCAATTAACAGCTCGTTGCGCTGCTGCATATTGCGGCATTGAATAAGTAAATCAGAGAGTGTCTGGTTCTCTCGAATCGCTTCCTCTGTCACTGGGACCGGCTCACCTGAGTCGTCGGTGATCTCATCCAAAAGGTACTGCAGCAATTCTTGTTTGCGAGTCTGTAAACCTTCAAACGCCTTAAAGTCTTGAGTCTTTAGAAACTTAAATTCTTTCTCTAGCAGAGAGTGGAGCGCTTGGATCTCGAAAGACGGTATTCCTGAGTCGCTCACTTGTTTATTCCTTGTAAGAGGTTCAACTAGAGTAATTTTTCAAGAGGGATGAAACTCTCCGCTATTTTTCTATTATCTAGCGGATAGCTACCTTCCTCAATAGAAAGCTTGATCTGATCAACCTTTTGCTGATCCATGCCGGTAGTCGCTATGTCTTCTGCGAGCTGTGTAGAAAGGGTAACAGAGCTGTCTTCGACTGCTGAAGCCGCAGGTGTCGAGGCAGCAATCGGTCCGTTTTGACCGGGCGTCGAAGTAGAAATCGCCTGTTTCGGCGCTATGCTCTGCGTGCGTTGGAGGTCACCTGAAATTGGATCTGCCATGATGATTTACCTATTAACTCTGCCGTCTCTAATTGGCACTTTGATGTAATGAGCATTCTTGTCGCTCGAAAGTTGGCTACTTTCCTTCTCTTTATCTTAACTTACAACTCTCTAGTCGACATTAGGGTCTTAAACTTTATTGAATAAATCGGCTGATTTGTTAATGAATCTGGCCATTTGCATCCTTACCATATTACGGCGTTCCGACGATCTCTACCAGCCCGACGTCGACAACAGTGGCATAGAGAGTCTCTCCAGATTCTTGATTGCGAACCCGTATTCGGTCGCCGAGAAAGCCATCATCTAACGCGAATACATCCATCGTTAAGGTGAACTTCTGTTTGCTCAGTCTCAGAGTCGTGGTCGTATCGGCGACCACGTGTGGTTGGATTGCGATGTCTGAGAAACGAACAATCGACCCTGGCGTGAGTCTCCTCTTGCTAACAGCCCGACCCAGTTGAGCGAAGTCTAAAACCGCGTCGGCTGGGAGTCTCGACCGCACGACATCGCTCTGAGAGTTTGACGGGTCGAACTTCCCGCCTCTCTCTATAAGACTTGTCACAACGATTGCAGCGCTAGTTTGTGAAAAATCGCGCAGCGAAAGCCGCGCACCGCGTGCTACACCGCGGATTGCGACAGAGTTGGCTATTTCGCCTTTATTGAATCGCTCGTCGAAGTCTGTCCCTGAGGTGGCCACGAGAATTGAGTCAAATAGCGATTGGCTCAATGTTTCGCCTTTGGCGATATCGCGGAGCGCTACGAAAACAGGTATCGCGTCGTCGAAATGATTGAGTCTGACGAGCTGGCCCTCGCTCACGCTCACCTTGAGTAATCGGCCTATCGCTTGGGCAGGATCGCTGAGTGGCGCGAGCCCGAGCGCTGCGCTCGACCGCACCGATAAGAGATCTTGTTCAGTAATGGCTGCGCCTTGCGACAGCGCTCGAGCGTAGGTCAGAGAGTCAGCCTGCTGCCGAATCTGTATACGCAGGATAGCCTGCCAATCGAGGCTCGCACAGTTAACCTGCACATTGGACTTGGAGGCGAAAGCAAAATCCACCTCGAAGTCGGTATCGCACTCGGGGACAATGAAGCGCCGGTCGTTGGCCTGCACTTCGACAGCCGTCGCTGAAACGCCTTCCTGAAGCCCAACCCAGTGCTGAATGTTCGCGATCATTTGCGCCTTCGGTTCGAGATCCGCGGCCTGAGCGAGGCTACCTTGGGTGCCCATTAGGGTCATAGGTGGAAGCACAAACAATAATAAATTCAATAGTATACGCATCGATCAAGCCCCCGTACGAATCATAGTCCAAGTGTAATGAATATAAAGGCCTATTGCTATGCGGAGGTAAAGCGGCATGTCGTTGCCACGTTCTCTATGCCGCTTTCCACTTTTCCATCTAGTGCCGCTTTTCGAACAGTATCGAAGCACTTGGCAACTGTAAACCTGACAACTGTTGACAACAAAATTTCTTATAAAATACTGATCTTTATCATTTTTATTTTAATTTCGTCCAAAAATCTAGTTCTGGCACGTAAAGTGCAACCCCAAGACAGAGAAAATGAATTTAGCGCTCAGCGAGCGTAGGTGACACTAATCGAACAGCTGTTCTTATTAACCAGCAAAGCGCATAGCGAATCAAACGAGAGCGCAGCTAGGTCAGCGTAGGAATTAGAGGAATTAGGTATGGCGGCGTCCTTAGATAATTATTTTGCGTTCAATCACGCGGCGATGACCGTGAAGAGTGAGCGGCTGGGCTTGATTGCCGGCAACATTGCCAACGCTTCGACTCCAGGCTTTAAAGCAAAGGAGCTAGATTTTGCGAGCCTTCTGCGCAAGTCATTTGCACCGGTGGACGCGCCATTTCAGATCTATGTGGACAAGACCAATGCCGGCCACCAGGGAGGCGTTCAATTCACTGATTGGTCCGATACAAAATCTGCCGAGCTGTTTACCGTCCCCCTAGCACCGAGTCTGGATGGCAACACGGTAGAGATCGGCGTAGAGCAAGCGCGCTATGGCCGCGCGATCGCCGACTACCAGGCGTCGCTGCAGTTTATGGAAAGCCGAATCTCAGGCTTACGCAAAGCATTCAGAGGAGACTAATCATGTCATTCGAAAAAATCATGACGATCGGTGGCAGCGGGCTCAACGCTCAACTCGTCCGCATGAACGCCACAGCGAGCAACTTAGCCAACGTCGGTGTCGTGTCAGGTAGCGAGGAAACTGCTTTTCGTGCGCAGCGCCCTGTTTTTTCAGCCTTACTGGAGGGCGAGACCGCGGGCGGTTTTAAAGACCTTGCCGGTGGCGTGCGCGTCGACAGAATTGTGACTGACACCAAACCAGTCGAGCAGATTTACGAGCCTGGTAACGCTATGGCGAATGCAGATGGCTACGTCTTTTCATCGAACGTTAGTGAGATCGAGGAAATGATCGACATGCTAGACGCCTCACGCGCCTATCAAAATAACGTTGAAGTGATCAGTTCGGCGAAAGACTTAATGATTAAAACGCTCGGCATTATAAAAGCTTAAAAAACTCACGTGAACGGTTCAGAGCAGACCGCTACTTACGTTCAGAATTTAGGAGAACAGAATGAGTGTCGAACTAGCCTCATCACTACCGTCAAACATATTGACAAC
>ERZ1047472.1470-NODE-1470-length-18265-cov-17.826963_pt1 | contig 18265 bp, 8 predicted proteins | sample MGYA00383095_ERZ1047472 | MGnify/ENA primary metagenome ERZ1047472 (study PRJEB29581, sample SAMEA5548365) | metagenome | biome: marine; feature: coastal; material: water | depth 1 m | study: Short-term variability in the microbial, nano- and picoplankton... | reverse complement strand
AACTGTAATAAATCCCCATAAAAAAAATAGAATAGTAACTGATATAAATGAGGATTGATAGGATTTTGTTTGTTTCATAAAAATTTAATTTTGTTGGTTATATTTTTTTACATTATTGATTTAGTAAGAAGATCTTATAGTGATTAGTCAAATAAAAATTATAAGATTAAAGAATTAGTTATTTTTTACTGGCAATCAATTAATTTTATATATACTTAAGGGGGCATCGTTGTTGGTTACTAAAAGTACTTTTTGGTCATTAATTTTAATAATATCCGAGTCTTTGGAATCACCATGTATAATTAATCCTGATTCTGAATTTTTGACCACCTCAAATTGATTATTGTCAAACTTCAGTATCGTGCCAATTGATCCGTCATATCTGATAGTTTCAACTTCTGTTGGATATAAGTTGCCTATAACTATGACTTCTGGTTTCTGATCATCATCAATATCGGTTACTGTAAAATTCATAATAGGGGCAACCTGTGCTTCAAGGGGTAATTGTATTTTTTGAAATGTTTTGTCTCCATTATTGATTAAGCAAATACTACTTAAATTTTTAATTTGATAGTGTAAGGCATTTGTTAGTTTATCTTCTCCAAGAATATCCCCGATACTAGCCTCTGCAAAGGACAAATAGTTCTCAAATTTTTCTGAGATAAAAGGCATTTGTTCCGATGAACACTGTCGACCTCGCATTGGGACTAATTCACCTTGATATTTTTTTGAAAAAACGACATCATAAGTTCCATTATTATCAAAATCATCACAAAATACATGAAACGGTTTTTTAGTACTAGCTTTAAATTTAGAATTAAGTCCTAAATTACCTAATAAATAGTCTTCATCACCATCGTTATCTAAATCTACTGCTTCTACACTAAACCATATTCCTTCAGTATCTTGAAGTGAAGTTAGTGAAACAGAATTAAAATATCCATTATCATTTTCATATATTTTAATAGGACTCCATTCGGCTGTTACTATTAAATCTTCATCACCATCCATGTCATAATCTGAAAAAACAGCATCTGTTACTAAACCTGCTTTTAACAAATCCGGGGCAAATTTTTCTGTTTTATTTTTAAAAATACCATTTTCATTAATTAAGAGTTGAGATTTTGGTGAATATGGATATTTATCAGGTATTACTCTACCTCCTATAAATAAATCTAAATCTCCATCGTTATCAATATCATTAGCAATTACTTTTTGATTACTCGTATAGTTTTTTGGAATATTTTTAGATTTTGTGAAATTTCCATTTCCATCATTTTCATAGAGTCTATCTTGATACTTTGGATCATTTTCGTCAAATGAAGCACTCCCGCTTGTAACAAACAAATCGTTATCTCCATCTTGATCATAATCAAAAAATAAAACCCCTAAGTCTTCAGATGCTTTATCAAACTCCCAAGGTGTTTTGTTAGTAATACTGAATTTCCCATCTTTATTTTGAATGTAAAGCGCACCTACTTGTCCTGCTGCACCTCCTACATAAAAGTCAATTAATCCATCGTTATTAACATCAGCTTTAGCGAGAAAAGGGCCGTTTTGTGATTGTGAGTAGGGAAGAAGCACTTGTTTTTTAAAGTCATTGATTTTATCTTCTTTGTGAGAAAAACCAATATTTAAATTTCCTGGTTGAATTTCTTCAATCATTTTATTTTTCACTACACTGGATTCAATAGCAGTTTTTGTAGTTTTATCATATGAAATCCCATATTCTTTATTAACCTCTAAATCGTTGATTATAGAAGTAGTTCCGTCATTCCACTCAATAATTAATTCTGGAATTATTTTTTCTGAGCCTAGACCTATGATAATTTTATATCCCGTAGATGAAAGATAACCTCTTGAGGTATAATGCTCATGGTAAATAGTTTTATTTTCAAAAGGTATACTTATTTTTGCACCCAAGGCAAAAGGATTACTTTTAGGCCCTTTTAAATTAATAGCTATCAAATTTCCTGAAGATCTCTCTTCAGATTTGTTTTTATATACACTAGCAACAGCATCCATATTATTTAGGACTAAATCTAAATCACCGTCATTATCCAAATCAGCGTAGGCTGCTCCGTTAGAATTAAAATTATTATTGTCAATCCAATTTGAAGACGTGTTAGTAAAAGTTAAATCTCCATTATTTTTATAAACTTGATTAGGTGTAATCATCTTTGGAACTACCTCCATAAATTCCTCAAAAGAAAGAGTAGGTTTTTTTAATTCTTTTTGTCTACTTTTTAGCTTTTCGTTTAAATCGTTATCGTTGGTATTTTCTTTTATTCCATTAGTGATAAAAAGATCTTTATTTCCATCAAAGTCGATATCTAAAAATAATGATGCCCAAGTCCATTCAGTTTTGTCAATTCCAGCTAGTTGACCTATTTCACGAAAGGTATTATCTCCATTATTTAGTTGAAGTGTATTTAACATGTATTGATAATGCATTCCATGATCAACAAAAGAATGAAACTTCTTAGTATCCATTGAAGCCATAAATACTTTTGATTTTATATGGTCTGATGGTGCCATGTCTGTTACATAAATATCAAGATATCCGTCATTATTTATGTCAGATAATTCACTACCCATGCTGTTGTATGTGATATGTTCTAAATTTTCATTTATAATATTGGTAAATGTTTTATTTCCATTATTTAAATAATATAAATCTGGTTGGCTGTAATCAGAACAAACATATAAATCAGGAAATCCATCCTTATTAATGTCACTTACGATTAAACTATTCTTGTAACCATAGTTTAATAAATTTGCTTCTTTTGTTTTATTTACAAATTTCCCATTTACATTTTCGTAAAATTCATCAGTTCTTAATATACCCTTTTTGATCTCGTCAACAAGTTTCGTTAAATTTTTCGCGCCTCCTTTTTTTGCTTCAGTTGGCGGGTGGTTTGCAATGTAAACATCTAAATCTCCATCTAGGTCATAATCAAAAAAAGCAGACTGAACACTAAAACCAAGAACGTTTAAACCATATTTTTGTGCTTCTTCATTGAACGTGCCATCTCCATTATTTATGAATAACCTATTTCTCAAGTATTTTTCTTCTTTATAGGGTCCCGCTTTACATACATAAATATCTAGATAACCATCGGCATTAATATCAATCATATTTACCCCAAAAGACCAACCATAATTTTCTTTGCCAATACCTGATTCTTCTGTAATATCCTTAAACTTGAAATTTCCCTTATTTAAATATAATCTATCTTTAACTGAATTTCCAGCTAGATAAATATCTGGTAATCCATCATTGTTTATATCTCCAACGGATACTCCAGCTCCGTTATAAATTTGAGGATAAGATTTGAAGTTCTTGTATTCATCTACATTTACTCTGTTTATAAAATTAATTGATGTTTCTTCTTCAGGTATTAACTCGAAAAAATTTTCTGTTTCATTATTTTTATTTAAATCAGAAACAATTACTTTGTTAAGATTTTTTATGTCTAACTCCGTTTTATTGATTTCATTAGTTGATGCAGTAGCTTTTTTATTATCACTATGACACGAGAGTAAAAGAAGGTTCAGTAACAATAAATATAAAGATTTTTTCATGGGTTTTTAAGATCTTTTTTTGAAGAAATTTTAATGTTCCAAGTTATTCATTTTTTATGTCATTATCAAAATTTGATTTTATAATTTTAAAGAAATCAAATTATAAATTTATTTAATAAGTGTTTTTTTATTTAAAAAAAACAGACAATTTATAACTCGAATAGAATATTCTAATTAAGTCTTTTTATATTTAACTCAAAATTAAAATTATGAAATCTCCAAATTGGAAAACTGTCAAGAAATATGAAGACATTACCTACAAAAAAAGTCAGGGTGTAGCTAGAGTTGCATTTAACCGCCCTAATGTTCGTAATGCTTTCCGGCCAAAAACTACGAGTGAATTACTGGATGCTTTTCACGATGCACAAGAAGATACATCAATTGGTGTAGTTCTGCTTTCCGCAGAAGGCCCATCTTCTAAAGATGGTGTTTATAGTTTTTGTAGTGGTGGTGATCAAAAAGCAAGAGGTCGTCAGGGTTATGTTGGAGAAGATGGCTATCATCGACTCAATATTTTAGATTTACAACGTATGATTCGATTTATGCCCAAGGTAGTAATTTGTGTAGTTCCCGGTTGGGCAGTGGGAGGAGGTCACAGTTTACATGTAGTTTGTGATATGACACTAGCTAGTAAAGAACATGCTATATTCAAACAAACTGACGCAGATGTAACCAGTTTTGATGGAGGTTATGGAAGCGCTTATCTTGCCAAGATGGTGGGTCAGAAAAAGGCACGTGAGATATTTTTTTTAGGAAGAAACTATTCGGCACTTGAAGCTTTTGAAATGGGAATGGTCAATGCAGTTATTCCTCATGATGAGTTAGAGGATACTGCCTTTCAGTGGGCACAAGAGATACTAGCTAAATCACCCACTTCCATCAAAATGCTAAAATTCGCAATGAATTTGACTGATGATGGTATGGTAGGGCAACAAGTATTTGCAGGTGAAGCTACCCGTCTTGCTTATATGACCGAGGAAGCTAAGGAAGGGCGTGATGCTTTTTTAGAAAAAAGAAAGCCAAATTTCAAAAAAAAATGGCTTCCTTAATGAATCTCGAAATTCTAAGTTAATAGGCTTTATCATGAATATTTGCTACTGCTCTTCCGCTTGGGTCGTTCATGTTTTTAAAACTTTCATCCCATTCTAAAGCAGTAGGAGTGCTGCAAGCTACAGAAGGAACTGAAGGAACCGATTTTGCTGCTGCATCGCTTGGAAAATGTTCTGCAAAAATTGAACGATAATAAAATTCCTCTTTGCTTGTAGGCGTTTGAATTGGAAATTTTAAATGTGCATTCGCTAATTGTTTGTCAGTTACTTCTTTTTCAACCAGTTCTTTTAAGGTGTCAATCCAACTGTAACCAACGCCATCACTAAATTGTTCCTTTTGCCTCCAGACTACACTTTTTGGAAGTAAATCTTCAAACGCTTTTCTAAGTATCCATTTCTCCATACGTTCTCCATTAATCATTTTATCTTTAGGGTTGATGTTCATTGCAACGTCCATAAATGCTTTATCAAGAAAAGGGACACGTCCTTCAATTCCCCACGCAGCCAAGGATTTGTTTGCCCTTAGGCAATCATACATATGCAATTTGTCTAACTTACGGACTGTTTCTTCATGGAAATCTTTTGCAGAAGGCGCTTTATGGAAATATAAATACCCTCCAAAAATTTCATCAGCTCCTTCACCAGAAAGTACCATTTTAATCCCCATTGCTTTAATTGCTCTCGCCATTAAATACATAGGTGTAGATGCACGAATTGTTGTAATGTCATAAGTTTCTAAATGATAGATAACATCTCTTATCGCATCTATTCCCTCTTGGATGGTGAATTTTATTTCATGGTGTATGGTCCCTAAATGGTCGGCGACTTTTTGAGCTGCAGCTAAATCGGGTGAGTTTTCTAATCCAGTTGCAAAAGAATGGAGTTGAGGCCACCAAGCGGCATCTTTGTCATCACTCTCAATTCGTTTTTCTGCATATTTTTTAGCAATTGCAGATGTAATAGATGAATCCAATCCACCCGACAACAGAACACCGTATGGAACATCACTCATTAATTGACGATGTACAGCCTCTTCAAGAGCAGTTCTTAATACTTTTATATCTGTTTCATTTTCTTTTACCATATCATATTCCATCCAATCACGTTGGTACCAACTTTTTATTTCACCTACCTTACTATCTAAATAATGTCCAGGTGGAAATAATTCAATTTTTGAACAAACACTTTCTAATGCTTTTAATTCGGAAGCAACATAAAAAGTTCCATCTTGATCCCAACCCATATAAAGTGGAATAATCCCCATGTGATCACGAGCGATTAAATAAGAATCGTTTGCAACATCATATAAAGCAAAACCAAAAATTCCATTTAATTCATCTAAAAACGAAGCACCTTTTTTTTTATACAAAGCGAGGATAACCTCACAATCAGATTTTGTTTGAAACTGATAGTAGTCTTCAAATTGTTTGCGTAATTCCAAATGGTTATAAATCTCACCATTAGCAGCTAAAACTAAGTTTTTATCTTTTGATAAAAGCGGTTGTTTTCCCGAAGTAGGATCTACAATCGCCAGGCGTTCATGCGCCATAATCACTTTATTGTTGCTATAAATACCGCTCCAATCTGGGCCACGATGCCTTATTAATTTTGCCATCTTTAATAATTGAGGGCGTAATTTTTTAGAGGTTTGTTTTAATTCGAATGCACATACAATTCCACACATAATATTCTATTTTTTATTCTATTATTTATTATTTCAATTTATTCCATAAAAAAAGCCTGTCAAATAAAAACTTGACAGGCTTATATATCTCGACAAGTTTTTGTTAAGGCTGGTAATTATTGTTATTTAAATTAGTTAAAAACATAGTCGGTTTTTTTTTATTTCTCCTGCTAAGATAAAATAAAATATTACATTTTTGGAAAATCATTTGGATTTACTTCGTTCATTATATCGTATACTTTTTCAAATACATCCTCTACTTGTGGTTTTGAAAAATAATCGCCGTCTGTTCCATAAGCAGGACGATGTTGTTTGGCAGTTAAGGTTTGAGGTTTACTATCTAAGTATTGATAACCATTTTGTATATCTAGTATATGTTGCATTATGTAAGACGAAGCACCTCCAGGCACATCTTCATCGATGACTAGTAGTCTATTTGTTTTTGCAATACTTTTTACTATGTCATGATTTAAATCTAAGGGTAATAGCGATTGAATATCTATAACCTCTGTGCTTATTCCAACCTCTTGTAATTCTAAAGACGCTTCTTGAACTATACGCAACGTACTTCCGTAGGAAACCAAGGTAATATCAGTTCCATTTTTAACAGTCTCAACTACTCCAATAGGTGTCGTTATTTCATTTAAGTTAATAGGCATTTTTTCTTTTAACCTGTAACCGTTTAGACATTCAATAACTAGTGCCGGTTCGTCCGTTTTTAAAAGTGTATTGTAAAAACCTACTGCTTTGGTCATATTTCTTGGGACTAATATGTACATACCGCGTAACAAATGAATTAATCCTCCCATTTGCGATCCACTGTGCCAAATACCTTCCAATCGGTGCCCACGAGTTCTTACGATTAGGGGTGCTTTTTGCTTCCCATTAGTGCGATATCTTACTGTTGCTAGATCATCACTCATAATTTGCAAGCAATAAAGAATGTAGTCTAAATACTGAATTTCGGCGATAGGACGTAACCCTCGCATCGACATCCCAATTCCTTGCCCTAATATAGTAGCTTCCCTAATTCCAGTGTCAGAAACGCGAATTTCTCCGAATTTACTTTGAAGCCCTTCTAGGCCCTGATTTACGTCGCCAATTGTTCCACTATCTTCTCCAAAAATGACTACCTCAGGATATTTTGTTAAAATTGCATCAAAATTATCTCTAAGTAAAATTCTGGCATCGACATCTTCTGTTGACTCATCATAGATTGGTTTAACTTCCTTAATAGTTGAAGCATTATCACTAGCTTCTGAATATAAATGAGCACTATATTTAGGTTCTATTAATTCAAAATAATTTTCAATCCAATCTTTTAATTGTTTCTTTTCAACTGAGTTTTCACCAATCAAGTAGCGAAGTGTTTTTCTGGCAGCACCTATAATTTCTCTACGTAAAGGCTCTTTTCTAGCATATAAAGCTGAGGAAATGGTATCTATAAATACCTTATTAGCACTTTTTTCTGCTGCATTATTAATAAGTGTTAAGGCTTCTTTTTGTTCCTCAATTTGAGGCTTTAAAAAAGCTTTCCATGCGGCATTTTTTCCTTCCCTGACTTCTTTTTTTATTGTTTTTTCAATAGTTGTTAATTCTTCTTCAGTAGCAAGGTTGTTCTCCACGATCCACTCTCGCATTTTGACATTACAATCATATTCTTTCTCCCAATTCAATCTATCTTTATCCTTATATCGTTCATGTGATCCACTCGTTGAGTGTCCTTGTGGCTGCGTAAGCTCATTAACATGTATTAGTACAGGGACATGTTCTTCTCTGGCTATTTTTGAAGCTTTTTGATAGGCCTCTACCAAATTCGGATAATCCCATCCACGAACTTTTATAATTTCATATCCATTAGAATCCTCTGATCTTTGAAATCCTTTTAAAATTTCTGAAATATTTTCTTTGGTGGTCTGATATTTAGCGTGGACAGATATTCCGTAATCATCATCCCATACATTCACTACCATAGGTATTTGAAGTACTCCTGCAGCATTGATTGATTCCCAAAACAACCCTTCACTAGTACTAGCATTCCCTATAGTTCCCCAAGCAACCTCATTTCCATTATTAGTAAAAGAAGTAAAGTTTTCTAAGCCTGTTTGATTCCTGTATATTTTTGAAGCCTGTGCTAAACCAACCAATCTAGGCATTTGTCCTGCTGTTGGAGAAATATCTGGACTACTGTTTTTTTGTTTAACCAGGTTTTTCCAAGAATTATCTTCATTTAAACTATGTGTCGAAAAATGACCTCCCATTTGTCTTCCAGCACTCATAGGATCAGCTTTTAGATCTGTGTGTGCGTATAAACCTGCAAAAAATTGTTGAATGGTTAATTTGCCTATAGCCATCATAAAGGTTTGATCTCTATAATATCCACTTCTCCAGTCACCATTTTTGAATGCCTTTGCCCAAGCCAGTTGAGGCACTTCCTTTCCGTCTCCAAAAATTCCAAACTTAGCCTTTCCTGTTAAAACTTCTCTTCGTCCTAAATAACTGCATTCTCGACTTGTCACAGCAGTTTTATAATCACTTAAAACTTCCTTCTTAAAATCTTCGAATGTTAATTTGTTATTTGTTTCAGGACTAGTTTGCATATTTTATTTCAACTTTATTAGATTACAAAAATAGTAAAAAACAAAATTTTATACAATTTTCATATATGTGTCAAAATAAATGCCAATTCTTAAAATATTTATCTTTTTAAAAGTCAAAAAATATGAATTTTTTATTTTTTTAATGATTTGTTAAATTATTTAATAAAAATATTTTTTTTAAAAAAAATAGAAAACAACTAAAATCAACCGAAAAAAATAATGGTTTAATACCATTTTCTTGTAAACAAACCAAAAAGTGTTCTTACGTCAAGGGTAACGATGAACCGTATCTTTTGATCGTATCTAGGTTGAGCTATTTCCCAACCAAGGTTTGAGTATACTGGAAAAAATAATTCAAAATAATCTTCTACCAAACTTAGACGTATTCCACTGTCATAAACAACTTCAGTTCCTTGGTTTTTATTATTTATCCAACCTAGATCACCATAAGCTTGAATCCATCTCCAAATATTAGTACTTAGGTTAAGTGTAGTCATCCAAGTATTTGAAAATGCAGGCTGTAATTTTGATTTAAAACCACCTTCAGCAATAATTAACTGCTGACTAAATAAACCAGAAGCATCACTTCTTCCATAATAATTGAAATCAAATAAATAATCTGTGGGTCGGTCTAAAGCAAAACTAAAATAATGGTCGTCTAGCTTTGTATTGTTTTTTATAAAAATTCCGGTAAAAAGGCGGACATCAATTTTACGATTATTATTAAATAATTTTCTATAATTTAAGGTTGTTGAAATTTTACTAAAATCAGCAGATACCTGATAATCAACACTAGCCCTATAATAATTAATCAAGTTTGGATTTGAATATACATAATTGATGTCAAAAACACTATAGTTGGGAGATTCAAGCGCTACGTTTGGGTTTTTATCTCGGTCTACTGTAATATTCCTAATATTGATTATATGTTTCTTATTATTTCTTAAATCTTTACTATCTCTAAAACCCACTGAAGCAAAAGGGCTAAATCTTTTATAGAATAAGTCACTATCATAAGAATAATAACTACCGGAAAAACCAATTCTATAGAAGTATAAATTTCCAAACTCTGGCATTTTCTTATACAAAACAGATCCACTACCAACTAATTTGGTTGATTTTAGCGCCCACATGGGAGTTATTTTATATTGAAAAGATTTTCTTAAAACAGCTTTGTTATAAAACTTAGAACCAATTGTAAAACCATCATAAATATTATAATTATAGGCGGGCATTATAAAAAGTTGATTGTAACGTGGGTCTTCCACATCCTTAAAAAGTCGAACTTGAAATGGTTTATTGGTTAGTCCTTTTATTTTCTTATAATTATTTCTTTGATTTATTTCTGGAATTTCACCTTCGAAATTCACTGCAATTCTTTTAATATATTTAGTAGGTATTTTTACAGTAACTAAGGAGTCAAATGGGTCAAGCCATTTCTTGAATATAATTTTTTGCTTATTGAGACCATAAATTGATACAGGGAGTTTGGTGTTTTTTTTATGGATGATATCAATTTTTAAAGAATCTTTCAGAGGCACTAAATTTTTTAATTTAAAATCAATGCTACTTCGATTATCAATGTAATCTTTAAAAAACCAATCAATTGGTTTGTTGGTGTTTTTTTGTAAATTTTCTTTAAAATCTAAGGCTGTAACTAGGCTTAATTTATTTTCAACATAAAACTCTTTTATGGACTTTAATACGGGTTCTTTACCAATATATGCAGAAAGATAAACCAATCCACTACCGGCATGATAGTCACTAGCAATGTCTTTATTAAATTTTAGTAACGAATCTTTAGCAACCGTATTTTTTTGATGAAGATTATACTTCGCCATATTCATATATAGAAATGAATACTGTTCGTTAAAAGCTAATTCGGAAGCATGAAAAAATTTTAATATCCAAAGATTACTCAAATTACCTGCTAGTTTCATTGTCGGATAATAAGTATCTATATAATGAATCATTAAATAGACTTGAAATGCACCAATTAGCCAATGATCTTTTCGAGGATTAATTATTAGAGTATTTTCTAGATAGGTCCGAGTCATTATTTTTAACATTTCAATATCATACTCAAAACCTTCAGGGAAAGGACTAATAAACTCAGGCAATAAGTTTAAACCATAAACAGGATTTCGCTCATAGTCTATTTCGCTAATAATCATCTTATCATGGGGATACTCACCTAGATTTTTATCTAAAAAATGAGTGATTCTGTCAATTATTAATGCCTGTGATATTGGCGTTATGTTTTTATGACTATGATTTGTTGAAACTAAAAATTTATCAGTTTCTAGTGCTTGATAGTTAGAAACTTTTAAAAATTGTAATTTCACATTTATTCTGTGATTCCCTTCTAGTTGAGTTATCTTTGTTTTGTTATCAATACTTTCTGATATTACATTTAAATCGGAGATTAACTCATAATTTTCTGGAGTCTTGAACCTAATCTTAAAAGTACTAGGAGCGAGGTATAAATCATTTAAATCCTTATTGCTATATATTTGCCATTTTTTGTCGAATACCGCTGGTGACAAATACCAGTATCTGACTTTAATAGCTCCATTTTTAGCAATACCATAACGTGTAAACTTATCGTCGGGTAAAATAATTTTATATTCTAATTTTAGGATATATGATTCGCCAGGCAATAATCTTTCATCTAGTTCTATTTTAATAATATCTAATTGATTGTGCCTACTCCAATTCAAAGATTCATCAATACTGTTATTAATTTTTAATATTTTAGTATGCCCTCTATTTTTATTATTCTCAAAATGGAAAGAAGCTTGATAATTTTCGGCAAATCTTTTTGCAAGCGGAGTGGTTTTACTTGAAAAACTATTAGCCCAATCATTTAAGTATATTTCAGTTAAAGTTGAATCAGAATTATTTTCATAAACTAATTCTTGTTCAATTACTATAGATTTTGATTCGGGTAGGAGAGATGCATTAATGCTTATTTGATGTTGCGCGTGAACCAGCGTAACAATAAAAAAAAACACAAATGATATGTATTCTTTTGAGTGCAATTATATTTTTAAAAATTTCTGAATCCCGTTTAATTCATCAGACATCAAAAAATACAGACCACTTTCTAAATCTGAAGTATCAATTTGGATAGTATTATTATTTGTAATTATTGTTTTTACTTTTTGTCCCAACATGTTGAATATATGAATGGATGTTTTATTTTGTGATGAGTTTTGTATTACCAATGTTAAATTGTCAGATACTAGTGTATTATAAATATTTAAATCTTCAACAAATGAAAAATCTTGATTGTTTAGAACAAATTCTTTTGTAGTTTCCAATTTCATTATTACAGGAAGATGATCACTCATACTATACAACTGATTTCTTAATGTCTGACTATATTCACCAGTACAGGTCTCGTCACTAATATTTAAGTTAAAACAATTCGCATTATTACCGAGTGCTTTGTAACTCTCTGGAACATACTTAATATTTTGATTAGTGATTATATTTTCAGAAATTGTAATAAAATCAAAGCGATCGTCAAGTCCTCCACTTGCACCACCATTTGGACCTGAACCTAATCGCGTACTTTGTGTATGAATATCTTGAAAATTTTCGTTATTGTGCCAGGTGCCAGGTGTGTTTATTGGATCTACCATGACAATAGCATTGCTTGTATCTAAAATTTCTTGATATGCAGGCTCTTCGGATGAGTATAAGTTAAAATCCCCTGCAAACAATACAAAAGAATTAGATTCTAAATTTTCTAGATCATCGGTAAACTCATTTACCATTTCCAAACGAAGATCTTCATTTGATGATCCTTGACTCGACTTTAAATGCGCAACATATATATAGATTAAAACTGGATCGGAGGCTTGATCTAGGGTATTTAATTTTAATACATATTTATTAATATCTCTTAAAGGTGTTAGTAATATTTCAGATGATTCTAATAAAAATTTTTCGTTTCTGTAATATAATAATTGTTGTAAACTATTACTTCCAGATTGATTGGCAACAAAATCGGCACGCGAGTAATTATTAGTATTGTAATTTAGAGAAATATTTAAAATTTCATCGGCGCCTCTTTCATTTTGTAGTTCACAGACTAGAAATAAATCAGGTTTGAACTCTGTGAAAATATTTCTTAATATTTCTGATCGACCACCAGGAGCGGCATCTGGAAAATTTAGTAAATTATAAAACATAACATTAACTGTTTCCTGTGCAAAAGAGCTGAAGCTGAAAATAGCTACAGCTACGTATATAATAAATTTCATAGGGTGGGGATAGTTTACTTTTTTTTAAAAATTAGGTTCTAAATTATATTTCTCGTAAAAATCATTTAGGATTTCAATAACTTCATCTTCTGTATCAACAATATTTAGTAAATGTAAATCTTCTTTACTAATATTGTTATGAGACTCAAGAAGTGTTTCTTTTATCCAATCAACTAAACCACTCCAAAATTTCTTTCCTACTAGAATAATTGGGAATTTTCCAATTTTGTGAGTTTGTATTAAAGTTATTGCTTCAAAAAGTTCATCTAAGGTTCCAAATCCTCCGGGCATTACAACGAAGCCTTGAGAGTATTTCACGAACATTACTTTTCTTACAAAAAAATAATCAAAGTCTATACTTTTATCACTATCTATGTAAGGATTGTCGTGTTGCTCAAAAGGTAATTCTATATTTAATCCAACCGAGGTTCCTCCAGCATTATAAGCTCCTTTGTTTGCTGCTTCCATAATCCCTGGACCACCGCCAGTAATGACTCCATATCCATTGTCAGATAAATTTTTAGCTATGTTTTCAGCTAATTGATAATATTTATCGTCCGGCTTAGTTCGCGCAGAACCAAAAATAGATACGCATGGACCAATTTTACTTAACTTTTCATATCCACTCACAAATTCTCCCATGATTTTGAAAATAGCCCAAGAGTCATTTGTTTTAACTTCATTCCAATTTTTTGGATTTCTTTCCTTTTTCATAGTTATGTAATGTTTTTAACGTGAATAAAAATCTATTAGGGATTGTGCTGCTAATTTAATTCTTTTTTGAGAAAACGGGCTGTATGACTTTTCTTAACTTTTACGATTTCTTCTGGTGTTCCTTTTGCTAATACTTGTCCGCCGCTTTTTCCTCCTTCTGGACCAATATCAATGATGTAATCTACTGTTTTTATTACATCTAAATTATGTTCAATTATAACTACCGTATTTCCTTTGTCAACGATTTTATTCAGTACATTAAGTAAAACTCTAATGTCTTCAAAATGTAGACCCGTGGTAGGTTCATCTAATATATAGAAAGTGTTTCCTGTATCTCTTTTAGATAATTCTGTCGCTAATTTGATTCGCTGTGCTTCGCCACCAGAAAGAGTGGTCGATTGTTGTCCTAAGGTAATATAACCAAGACCAACATCCTTTATAGTTTTTAATTTTCTATATATTTTTGGAATATTTTCAAACAAAGGACAAGCGTCTTCAATTGTCATATCTAACACATCGTAAATAGATTTTCCTTTATATTTTATCTCTAATGTTTCTCTATTAAATCGTTTTCCTTGACAAGTTTCACATTCTACATAAACATCAGGTAAAAAATTCATTTCTATCACTCGTAAACCTCCGCCTTTACAAGTTTCGCAACGCCCACCAGTAACATTAAAACTAAATCTGCCTGGTTTATAACCTCGAATCATAGCTTCAGGTACTTTTGAAAATAAATTTCTTATTTCTGAGAATACACCGGTATAAGTTGCAGGATTAGATCGAGGAGTTCTTCCTATTGGAGACTGATTGATGTCGATCACTTTATCAATATTTTTTAATCCATCAACTTTTTTATATGGCTTAGGTCGTTTAACACCATTAAAAAAATATGCATTTAAAATAGGATAGAGAGTTTCATTAATTAATGTTGATTTTCCGCTTCCAGACACCCCAGTTATTCCAACCATTTTACCTAAGGGTATTTCTATGGATACATTTTTTAGATTGTGCCCTGTGGCTCCTGATAGCTTTAATTTCTTTCCATTTCCTTTTCTTCTTTTTGATGGAATAGCTATTTCTTTTCTGCCATTTAAATAATCAGAGGTTAATGTTTGATGATTTAATATTTCTTTTGGAGTTCCTTTAGAATCAATTATGCCTCCATGCTTTCCAGCTGCAGGGCCAATATCGATTACATAATCAGCAGCCTCAATCATTTCTTTATCATGTTCTACGACAATAACGGAGTTTCCAATGTTTTTTAGTTTTATTAATGAATCAATTAACTTTTCGTTATCCCGTTGATGAAGACCAATACTAGGTTCATCTAGTATATATAAAACTCCGACCAATTGAGATCCTATTTGAGTTGCTAAACGAATTCGTTGCGCTTCCCCACCAGAAAGCGATTTTGAACTTCTGTCTAGAGTTAAATAGGTAAGCCCAACATCGATTAAAAATTGTAACCGAGTTTTAATTTCTTTAATAATTTCTTCCCCAATTTTAACTTGATTTATTGATAGGTTAGACTTTAAAACATGGAACCAATCGGCTAATTCTAATATATCCATCTGCGCAAGCTCCGATATGTTTTTATCATTTACTTTAAAGTAAAGTGATTCTTTTCTAAGTCTTGAACCCTTACACACATTACAATCGGTATGATCCATGAAATCTTTTGCCCATCTTTTTAGAGATTTAGATTCATTATCATCAAAAGTGTTTTTTATAAAATTAGCAATTCCCTCAAATTCTATTTTGTAGCTTCTTGTGATTCCTAGAGTTTTAGAAGCTACTTCAAATTTATCGTTAGAGCCATATAAAATAACATCAATAGCTTCTTTAGGGATTTTTTTAAAAGGATCCGACAACTTGAAGTTATAGCGTTGAGCAATAAGTTCTAATTGTTTAAAAATCCAAGTTTGTTTTTGAGATCCTTGTGGTGCAAGTGCGCCTTGTGCAATAGAGATAGACTGGTCAGGAACAATTTTGTTAACATTCACTTCATATAATTTTCCTAACCCTTTACATGTTGTACACATTCCTTTGGGTGAATTGAATGAAAAATTATTTGGTTCAGGATTTGGGTAGGATATTCCGCTACTTTGGCACATTAAAGACCGACTGAAATATCGCGTTTTATTCGTTTCATTATCTAGAATTAACAATACGTCATCTCCGTGATACATTGCAGTTATGATAGATTCACTAAGTCTTTTGTCTAAGGCCGATTCTGCTGAAATTTTCAGACGATCAATTACTATTTCGATATCATGATTTTTATAACGATCTAGTTTCATTCCGCTAACAATATCTTTTATTTCTCCATCTACACGGACTTTTACAAAACCTTGCTTCGCAATTTGCTGAAATAATTCACGATAGTGACCTTTTCTTGATCTAACTACTGGAGCTAAAATAGAAATCTTTTTATTTTCAAAATCATTTAAAATCAATTCTTGAATTTTGTCGTCACTATAACTTACCATTTTCTCTCCAGTGTTATAGCTATAGGCATCACTTGCTCTTGCGTACAGAAGTCTTAGGAAGTCGTATATCTCAGTAATGGTACCAACAGTAGATCTTGGACTTTTACTAGTTGTTTTTTGTTCGATGGCAATGACGGGAGAAAGACCCTCGATTTTATCTACATCGGGTCGCTCTAAGCCGCCCAAAAATTGTCGAGCATAAGCTGAGAAGGTTTCGATATACCGTCGTTGACCTTCAGCATAAATAGTATCAAAAGCTAGGGAGGATTTACCACTACCAGAAAGACCTGTAATAACGACTAACTTTTCACGTGGGATTTTAATGTCAATGTTCTTTAAATTATGAACTCTTGCACCATAAACTTCAATAAAACCCTCGTTTTTTTTCATAGCCAACAAAGATAATTAAATGATCCTAAAGTTTATATGAAAGTAAAACCTTAATCTTTTTTTAACTTACATGGTATTGACTGTGTAAAATTTAATCATCAACGTTATAAAATTTATAAAGTATATTTTTTAAATACTGCTCAACAATTCTTGCGCTTCATTTAACTGTAATGATATCAGATAATAAAAAACTTGGTCTAACTTTCTATTGATTAACTCATTATTTTGATGCTCTTTTCTTTTATTGTAAAGGTTTACAGCTAAAGATAATTCTTGACCTCTGTAACTTACCCCGAGATTGAAGAAGGTTACTAATAAAAGTAATAAAAAAAAAATTTGTTTTACATAATTCTAGTTGGAATAAAAATATGTTTTGTTGGCTAAAGATTTATTTTTTTTGAAAAGATAATTTGGATTCTTATTTATCAATTGATAATTTTTTATTCCGTTTCATTTCCTTCATAAATAGTGAACTAGCAAACTGTGAACCATCCATAGAATCATCAAACCTCAATTTTATTCACTAAATGCTAAATCGTCATGGAAAACAGTCTAGTGTTGGGTTTATTTTCTATTAACTTTAAGTCGAAGGCCATACAGATATTCCTTACATACATTCTGCCTTCTTCTTTTACGATTAACTTATTATCCGTAATTTCTATTAATTTGTCTGCCATCATTTCTTGTAATCGTCCGATAATCTCTTTTTTTATTGAAAGGGGTAAACCTAAATTCCATTCTGTCTCTAAATTACACATTAAATTTAAAATATGTTTACGGATAATTAGGTCGGTTTCGGTTAATAAATGGCCTCTAAAAATTGGAATCATACCCTTATTTACTGTTTCTGCATACCCTTCAACTGTTTTTTCGTTTTGAGCAAAACCATACCAGGAATCACTAATAGAGGACATTCCTAAACCTATCATTAATTTTGTTTTACCTGCGGTATAGCCCATAAAATTTCGATGAATCTGTTTACTTAGCAAGGATTTATATAAAGTGTCAGTTTTTAGCGCAAAATGATCCATTCCAATTTCTACATAGCCATTTTCGAAAAAAAGTTTTTTTCCTAATTCGTATAGATGTCTTTTTTCATCATCTTTTGGTAAATCGTTATCATCAAAACCTCTTTGGCCAACTCCTTTTATCCATGGAACATGCGCATAACTGTAGTAAGCTATGCGGTCTGGTTTTAGCGCAATGGTATTTTTTATAGTGGTTCGAATACTTTTTTCGGTCTGAAATGGTAAACCAAAAATTAAATCATGGCTTATAGAATTATAACCTATTTCACGCGACCAGTCGTTTACTTTTTTAACCTGTTCAAAGCTTTGAATACGGTTAATTGCTTTCTGAACTACTGGGTCATAATCTTGTATTCCAAAGCTATTTCTTCGTGCACCTAAATCGTATAGAGTCTGCAATTGCTCTTTAGTAGTGTGATTTGGATGTCCTTCATAACTAAATTCAAACTCTT
>ERZ1047472.1469-NODE-1469-length-18269-cov-5.035742_pt1 | contig 18269 bp, 16 predicted proteins | sample MGYA00383095_ERZ1047472 | MGnify/ENA primary metagenome ERZ1047472 (study PRJEB29581, sample SAMEA5548365) | metagenome | biome: marine; feature: coastal; material: water | depth 1 m | study: Short-term variability in the microbial, nano- and picoplankton... | reverse complement strand
GTTTAAAATTTCCTATGCATGCATAGGAAATATGAACTTTTTTTGTACCTTCGTCCAAATAATTAATTGGAACACTAAAACACCCAAATAATGAAAATATTAGTATGCATCAGTCATGTCCCAGACACCACATCAAAAATAAATTTTACAGACGACAACACAGCATTCGACACCAGCGGCGTTCAATTTGTCATTAATCCAAATGATGAATTTGGCCTAACAAGAGCCATGTGGTTTAAAGAAAAGCAAAATGCATCTGTAGATGTAATTAATGTTGGTGGACCTGAGACAGAATCTACACTCAGAAAAGCGTTGGCTATTGGTGCCGATGCTGCGTTTAGAGTCAATACACCTGCAACCGACGGTTATGCAGTAGCCAAAGAACTCTCAAAAGTTGCAAAAGAAGGTCATTACGATTTAATCATTGCAGGTCGAGAGTCTATAGATTACAACGGGGGTATGGTTCCAGGTATGATGGCTGCAGAACTCGGCGCAAGCTTTGTCAATAACTGTATTTCTTTAGAAATTGAAAACAACACCGCAACCGCTGTTCGTGAAATTGACGGTGGAAAAGAAACCCTCACAAGTAGTTTACCACTAGTCATTGGAGGACAAAAAGGACTTGTTGAAGAAAGCGATTTGAAAATCCCAAACATGCGTGGAATAATGATGGCAAGAAAAAAACCCTTAACTGTACTTGAACCATCTAGTCAGCAAACAACTTCCACAACGTTGAAGTATGAAAAACCAGCACCTAAAGGCGCTATCAAAATGGTAGAAGCCGAAAATATTGATGAACTTATTGATCTTTTGCACAACGAAGCAAAAGTCATTTAAAACAAAAAAATATGTCCGTACTCGTATATATAGAATCTGAAAATGGAGCATTTAAAAAAGCAGCATTAGAAGTTGCATCCTATGGCCGTGCTGTTGCAAATGCCTTAAACACAAATTTAAACGCTGTTGTGTTCAATACAAAAGACTGCACCCCACTAGGAACTTATGGTGTAGATAAAGTTTTGAGTGTAAACCATTCTGAACAATTCAATGCAAAAATCTATGCTGATATCCTTGTTCAAGCTGCACAAAAGGAACAGGCCAATGTGGTTGTGCTGAGCAGCAGCGCAGATAGCCGCTATTTAGCGCCAATGCTATCTGTTGGGTTGGATGCTGGTTATGTACCAAATGTCGTTGAAATTCCTAAAAGCACTCAACCATTTGTTGTGAAAAGAAGTGTTTTTAGCAATAAAGCGTTTTGCGAAACAGAAATCACAACGGAAGTGAAAGTTATAGGGCTATCCAACAATGCCTTTGGCCTTGTTGAACAATCCGTTTCTCTAGAAGTTGAATCATTTTCACCATCAATCACTTCTTCTGAAATAAGTGTTGAAAACGTAGATAAAGCGGCCAACAAAGTTTCTATAGCAGATGCAGAAACCGTAGTTTCGGCTGGTCGAGGATTGAAAGGTCCTGAAAACTGGGGTATGATAGAAGAATTGGCAGACGTCCTTGGTGCAGCAACAGCGTGTTCGAAACCAGTATCGGATTTGGGCTGGAGACCTCATAGTGAGCACGTTGGCCAAACTGGCAAACCCGTGGCAAGTAACCTTTATATTGCTATTGGAATTTCAGGAGCGATACAACATTTGGCAGGGATAAATTCATCTAAAGTGAAAGTCGTTATCAATACCGATCCTGAAGCACCATTTTTCAAAGCCGCAGATTATGGCATTGTAGGTGATGCTTTTGAAGTTGTTCCAAAATTAATCGAAAAACTAAAAACATTTAAAGCTCAAAATAGCTAATGTGTTTCAAAATCAATATTTTACAATTGATTTTTTGATTCAATTTATTAAAACTTAGAGGATTAAGTTTGGTATTTTAGGAATTAAAACTGTTATTTGTTAGAACAATAATGAGTTTAGTTCGTCTTAACATAAAGGGTATTTCTTACAGTCAAACACAAAGCGGTGCTTATGCATTGATTCTCAGTGAAGTAGACGGTGAACGAAAATTGCCTATCGTGATTGGCGCATTTGAAGCACAGTCCATTGCAATTGCTCTAGAAAAAGATATTCGCCCACCTAGACCATTAACCCACGACTTATTCAAGAATTTTTCTGACCGATTCAATATTATAGTCAAACAAGTTATTATCCATAAACTTGTAGACGGCGTATTTTATGCATCACTAATATGTGAAAGCAACGGAAAAGAAGAAATTATTGATGCGCGTACAAGCGATGCAATTGCACTTGCTTTACGCTTTTCTGCACCTATTTTTACTTATAAAAATATTCTAGAAAAAGCAGGAATCATTCTAAAAATTAACCCTGAAGAAGATGTAGAAAAAAGTGATGATGCTCTAGTATTTGAAGAAGTTCCCTCAGATACTTCAGAAAAAAATATAGACGAACAAAACGATTATAAAAATCTATCTTTAGCCGAACTTGAGGATTTGCTACAAAAAGCCGTTTCTGATGAAAACTATGAAGTTGCAGCAAAAATTAGAGATGAAATTTCAAAACGATAAGCACAATACATATGACTAAAGCCATTGCACTACTTTTTGCACTCAACAGCCCTTCGCTTTTTGCACAAGCAAATGCATCACAAATAATTGAAAGTCAAGGTTTTAGCTTAGATAGTTTACTGAGAGGGGTTCTGGGGATGGTTGTTCTCTTGGCAATAGCAATAGCATTAAGTACAAACAGAAAAGCCATCAATTGGAGGACAGTAGGGTTTGGATTGAGTGCTCAACTGTTGTTGGCTATTGCTGTTTTGAAGGTTGAATTCGTACAAAAAATATTTAAAGGCATTGGAAACATCTTTCTTGCTGTTCTCGATTTTACTCAAAAAGGAACAGAGTTTTTATTTGCTGCATTTTCTACAGGAAGAATAGAAGCATCGCTGAATACTTTTGCGGTTTCAATTCTCCCAACAATTATTTTCTTTTCCGCATTAACTTCTGTTTTGTTTTATTTGGGTGTGATTCAAAAAGTAGTAAAAATATTCGCATGGCTTCTTACAAAACTTTTACAAGTTTCAGGAGCAGAGAGTTTAAGTGTCGCTGGAAATATCTTTTTGGGGCAAACGGAAGCTCCCCTAATGATTAAGGCCTATTTAGAAAAAATGAACCGTTCCGAAATACTTTTAGTGATGATTGGCGGAATGGCCACTGTTGCGGGTGGGGTTCTGGCCGCATACATTGGATTTTTGGGTGGCGAAGATGAAGTTCTCCGTCAGTACTATGCCAAGCATCTTTTGACAGCATCTGTAATGGCTGCACCGGGAGCGATTGTTATTTCAAAAATTTTATATCCACAATCAGAAGCCATCGACAATGATGTTGTTGTTTCTCAAGAAAAAGTAGGATCAAACATCCTTGATGCTATTGCAAATGGAACCACAGAAGGCCTAAAACTTGCTTTCAATATTGGCGCCATGCTTTTGGTGTTTTTAGCATTTATTGCCATGATAAATGGCATTTTAGGATGGATTGGCGATTTTGGAGGACTAAATGAATGGGTTCTATCCAATACACCTTATCAAGAATTCTCATTAGAATTTATACTTGGTTATGCTTTTGCTCCACTAATGTGGCTCATTGGAATTGCAAAGGAAGATATGGCACTCATGGGACAACTTTTAGGGATAAAACTCGCAGCTAGCGAATTTGTAGGATATATTCAACTTGCCGATCTCAAAGACCCATTAGCACTAGTTCATCTCAAATACGAAAAGTCCATCATTATGGCCACATATATGCTTTGTGGTTTTGCCAATTTTGCGTCTATAGGCATTCAAGTTGGAGGTATTGGCTCTTTGGCGCCAGGACAGAGAAAAACACTTTCAGAATTAGGCATGAAAGCTCTTATTGGAGGTACCATTGCCTCTTTACTTTCAGCAACTATTGCAGGGCTAATTATAGGATAATAAATCCGTTGATAACTTTTCAAATTATTGCTCTTTGATGCTTTACATTCATTGCTGCATTAATTATTTTTAAACTGTAATAATTAACCGTTTTTATGAAGCAATATCTGGACTTAGTAAACCACGTTTTAGAGCACGGAAATGAAAAAGGAGATCGTACTGGCACAGGTACAAAAAGTGTTTTCGGATACCAAATGCGCTTTGATTTGAGTGAAGGTTTTCCAATGGTAACTACAAAAAAACTACATCTAAAATCCATTGTATACGAATTACTATGGTTTCTGAAAGGAGATACCAATACTAAATATTTGACAGAAAATGGAGTGCGTATTTGGAACGAATGGGCCGATGAAAATGGCGATTTAGGACCTGTATATGGACATCAATGGCGAAATTGGAACAGCGATGACATTGATCAAATAAAATCAATAATCGAAACACTTAAAACAAATCCAGACAGCAGACGTATGCTCGTTTCGGCATGGAATCCATCCGTTTTGCCCGACACTTCAAAATCATTTTCAGAAAATGTAGCAGACGGAAAAGCTGCACTTCCGCCCTGTCATGCCTTTTTCCAATTTTATGTACACAAGGGAAAATTATCTTGTCAGCTTTATCAGCGTAGCGCAGACATCTTTCTGGGTGTACCTTTCAATATTGCTTCCTATGCTCTATTTACAATGATGATGGCACAAGTTTGTGGATATGAAGCTGGAGATTTTGTACATACTTTTGGTGATGCGCATATTTATAACAATCATATAGAACAACTCGAATTGCAACGATCAAGAGTTCCACGCCCGTTGCCCAAAATGGTGCTCAACCCAGATGTAAGTAATATATTTGACTTTACTTTTGAAGACTTTACTTTGGTTGATTATGATCCACACCCACACATCAAAGGGAAAGTTGCTATATAATTTCAACTGAAAACGCTATTTTTGCGGACTAAGTTTAATCTATTGAATAAAGCAAAACAACAAATACTGACCATCATTGTGGCTGTATCAGAAAACCAAGTAATTGGTAAAGACAATGATTTGATTTGGAACTTAAGCTTGGATTTGAAACGTTTCAAGTCCCTAACTTCTGGACACCATATTATTATGGGACGAAAAACATTCGAAAGTTTTCCTAGACCTTTACCCAACAGAACTCATGTGGTCATCACAAGGCAAAAGGATTACAAAGCTCCAGAAGGTGTTTTGGTTGTAAATTCGCTAAAGAAAGCCATTGAACTAACAAAAAAAGACGAACAACCCTATATTATTGGTGGTGGAGAAATATACAAACAAGCATTAGCTTTTGCCGACTGTATTGAGCTTACACGGGTTCATGCCCATTTTGAAGGCGATACATTCTTTCCAGAACTAGATTTAAATCAATGGGAAGAAACATATAACGAACACATAAAAAAAGACGACAAACACGCCTTTGATTTTAGTTTTATAACATATACAAGGCGATAAAAATTCAAACTTAAAATAAACTTTAGATGAACGCATATATTTTTCCAGGACAAGGTGCTCAATTTCCCGGAATGGGGCAAGACCTTTACGAACAATCATCGGTTGCTAAATCTCTATTCGAGGAAGCCAATTCGATTTTAGGTTTTGACATTACAAAAATCATGTTTGAAGGAAGTGCAGAAGACTTAAAACAAACAAACGTGACACAACCTGCCATTTTTCTACATTCGGTAATTTTGGCTAAAAGTATGGGTGAACAATTCAAGCCAGAAATGGTTGCCGGTCATTCTTTAGGCGAATTTTCAGCTTTGGTTGCCAACAATACTTTAAGCTTTGAGCACGGACTAAAACTCGTTGCGCAACGTGCCGATGCCATGCAAAAAGCTTGTGATTCTACAGAAGGAACTATGGCTGCTGTTCTAGGATTAGGAGATGAAGTGGTAGAATCTGTTTGCGCAGAAATTCAAGGGGTTGTTGTAGCAGCAAATTATAATTGCCCAGGGCAATTGGTAATTTCTGGTGCTATTGAAGCCATCCATGCAGCATGTGAAATTTTAAAAGAAAAAGGAGCACGCAGAGCATTGGTACTGCCTGTTGGCGGTGCATTTCATTCACCATTGATGGAACCTGCACGCGAACAATTGGCATCAGCCATTGAACAAACAATATTCAATACTCCGAGCTGTCCAATTTATCAAAATGTTACAGCTAATGCCGTTCAAGATACCGCTGAAATTAAAACAAATTTGATTGCACAACTCACTTCACCAGTTCGATGGACTCAATCCGTTGAGCAAATGATTGCTGATGGTGCTCAACATTTGATTGAAGTAGGTCCAGGAAAAGTTTTGCAAGGACTCATGAGAAAAATAAATAGAGAAGTGAACACCAGTGGTGCTGCTTTAGAATTATAGATTTATGAACAAAAGAATAACATTCATCCTGTTTTTAGTAGTATTAAATATTGGCTTAGACCAATACACGAAGCACATTGTGAGAACAGAAGTCACTGCTGGATCACGTACTGAAATTGTTGGTGAGTTTTTACAATTGATGAATGTTGAAAACTCAGGGGCATTTTTGGGAATGGGAAGTGATTCTCACCCCACAATAAAACTCATTTTCCTTCTCATTTTACCAGTTATCGTTCTTAGTGTTGTGTTGTATTATCTTTTCACCAATAAACATTTGGACTCCTTGTCTGTCATCGGATTTAGCTGTGTTGCAGGCGGTGGAATTGCGAATTTATATGACCGATTTCTATATGGGTCTGTAACCGATTTTTTATTTATGGACTTTGGATTTGCACAAACAGGAATTTTCAATGTTGCTGATTTATCCGTTACAACAGGTATGATTCTACTCATCATTGCTTCATACAAACAAAAAGAAAAAAAATAAGTTAGCTAGAACTTAGTTTTTGTAAATTTTACCCTCTTTCATTACAAATTGCACGCGCTCCATGGTTGAAATATCTTCCAGTGGATTAACATCAATAGCAATAATATCTGCAATATAATTGGGTTTAATCTGTCCCAGCTGGTCGCTTAGCCCAAGAACTTTTGCGTTTGTAATTGTTGCCGACTGTAAGGCCTCCATCGCAGGCATACCTATCTCAACCATATACCCAAATTCTTTTGCGTTTTGTCCGTGAGGAAAAACACCTGCATCTGTACCAAATGCGATGGGCACACCTCTTTTGTACGCTTTGGCAAAAGTACTCTGGATTTTTGGTCCTATTTCTAAGGCCTTTGGAACAATAATTTCTGGATAAAACCCTTCAATTTTAGCATTTTCAGCCACGGCTTTTCCGGCGGTAATTGTAGGGACGAAATATGTGCCATATTCCTTCATTAAGTCCATAGTCTTTGTACTCATTTTAGTGCCATGTTCTATGGTTGTAACTCCACCAATTACGGCGCGTTGCATCCCCTCATCACCATGGGCATGAGCCGCTATAATCATTCCATAATCTTTAGCCGTTTCACAAATCGCTTTCACTTCCTCAATTGTAAATTGTGGATTCTGTCCATTTTTTGCCACACTCAAAACACCTCCAGTAGCTGTGATTTTGATGTTGTCTGCGCCATTTTTGTAACGTTGGCGTACAGCTTTTCGAGCTTCATCTGGACTGTTGATCACGCCTTGTTCTGGCCCTGGATCGCCCATTAGAAGTTTTTTTCTTCCATTTGTTGGATCGGCATGACCTCCGGTGGTGGCAATAGCTTTTCCTGCGGTGAAAATTCTTGGTCCAACAATCGTGTTGTTATTAATAGCGTTTCTCAAAGCAATATTAACACCTGTTCCTCCAAGATCTCGAACTGTAGTGAATCCAGCCATAAGGGTTGTTTCTGCATAATTAACGGATTTGAATGCCACATCAGCCTCATTGGCCGTGAATTGATCCATATAACGCGCAGGGTTATATTCATTTTCAATATGGACATGCATATCGATTAATCCAGGCATCACTGTTTTTGATTTTAAATCAACAACAATATCTAAGGTGTTTTCAGAATCCACATATCCATTTTGTATGGATTTAATTGTTTTTCCAGAAACAATAATTGTTTTTTTGGTAAGTACTTTACCTTTTTCTGTGTCAATAAGTTGGCCACAATGCAAATAAACATCTTGGGCCGAAACCACAACCATTTGTATAAAACATAAGATTAAAATTAATTTTTTCATGATTAAAAAATTTAGGTTAAAAACGATAATACAGAAGCGGTGATAAACTCTATCTGATCGTCGTCTAATTCGGTATGCATGGGGAGTGAAATGACTTCTTTTGAAAGCTGGTTGGTGACTTGAAAATCTGCATCATTATAACGCTCATCTTGATATGCTTTTTGTTTGTGCAAAGGAATAGGATAATACACCCCACAAGGAATTCCTTTAGCATTCAAATGCGCCACCAAACCATCTCGATCGGCGTTTTTAATCTTTAAAGTATATTGATGAAAAACATGGCAATCGCAGTTGTCACAAATGGTTTTACATCCATTTCCAGCTTTTGGTGTCTCTATATTTGGATGATTTTTGAACGCTAAATTGTATTTTCTAGCAGCGCTTTGTCGCGCTTTATTGTAGTTATCTAAATGTGGGAGTTTCGCGTCTAAAACTGCGGCTTGTATAGAATCCAACCTTGAATTTACACCAACTACATCGTGATGGTAACGTTCGTACATCCCGTGATTGACAATACCACGAATAGTATGCGCCAGATCATCATCGTTAGTGAAAATCGCACCTCCATCTCCATAGCATCCTAAATTTTTAGATGGGAAAAAAGAAGTTGAAGCAACATGACCAATTGTCCCGGCTTTAGCTTTAGATGCATTAAGTGATGTGTATGTTGCACCAATGGCTTGAGCATTATCTTCAATTACAAACAAATTATGTGCTTTGGCGATTTCCATAATGGCATCCATGTTGGCGCATTGACCAAATAAGTGCACAGGAACAATAGCTTTGGTTTTTGGTGTGATGGCCTTTTTTATAGCATCAATATCTATATTGAAATATTCTGGATCTACATCAACAAGCACAGGAGTAAGTCCTAATAGCGCAATAACTTCGACGGTGGCGGCGAATGTGAAATCTGCTGTAATCACCTCATCGCCAGGTTTCAACCCAAGTCCCATCATAGCAATTTGAAGGGCATCGGTACCATTGGCACATGGAATCACATGTTTTACATTTAAGTAGGCCTCAAGATTTGCTTGAAACGCTTTGACTTTTGGGCCATTGATGAAGGCAGCTGTATCTATGACTTCTTGAATAGAAGAATTAACTTCTTCTTTTATAGGGGCGTATTGACCTTTAAGGTCAACCATTTGTATTTTTTTCATAGCGTTATTTTGATTGATAACACATCCATTCTGTGCACCACAAAAATACAAAAATAGCGATGGGCAAATGCTAAAATTAAGATAAAGAATGTATTTTTGTTATAAATTAAAGCGCATTGATGGCCATCTATAATTTTGTTACTGAACTAGTACGTTTATTGCTTCCAGTGTTTGGGCGTTTTAATACGAAGCTAAAAAAAGGTATTGATGGACGTCAAAATACTTTTAAAATTCTTCAAAAGCATATTCAAAAAGGTGATGATGTTTTTTGGTTTCATTGCGCTTCATTGGGCGAGTATGAGCAGGGCTTACCAGTATTTGAGCAACTAAAGGCAAAAAATCCAGAGGCAAAAATTGTGCTTTCTTTTTTTTCACCATCTGGCTACGAAATTCGAAAAGAAAATCCAATCACACCAATTACAGTATATCTTCCTTTGGATACCAAGAAAAAGGTGCATAAATTTCTTCAATTGACAGATCCCAAACTTGTCGTTTTTGTGAAATATGAATTGTGGCCTAATTATTTAAAAGCTTTAAAAAATCACACCGCTAAAGTTGTTTTAATTTCGGCATTGTTACGGCCTGATCAGTACTTTTTTAAATTTTATGGCAAACAATGGAAGCGTCTGTTTTTTTGTTTTGATCATATATTTACTCAAAATATTGAATCAAAAAAATTATTACAAAATATTGGTTATCAAAACATTACAATAGCAAAAGACACTAGATTTGATCGTGTATCAAATCAATTAAAGCAAGACAACACTCTTCCGTTTATTGAAGATTTTAAAAATGGTAAACTGTGTATTGTTGCTGGAAGTACTTGGTTTGAAGACGAACTGGTGTTGATTCCATACATACAAAATGCTCCAAAATCAATCAAATTTATCATTGCTCCTCATCTAATTCAAAAGCAAAAAATACAAAAACTGAAGGACGCTTTGGGCTCCAAAGCTGTCTTATACTCAAATTATAAAGAAGAAACACTGGCTGAAAAACAGGTTTTTATTGTCGACACTATAGGGCTATTGTCCAAAGTTTACAGCTATGCCGACTTAACTTACATTGGCGGTGGTATGGGAACAAGTGGATTGCACAATACGCTTGAAGCAGCAGTTTTTGGCATCCCTATTATTATTGGGAAAAATTATCAAAAATTTCCTGAAGCAAAAGAAATGCTACAAGATGGAGGCCTTTTTAGTATCAAAAATTCTGCTGATTTGAACAATGTATTAGATGGATTAATCAAAGATGAAAAGCATAGAAAAAATTGTGGGCAAAAAAACGGAGTCTATGTTGCAAACAACAAAGGTGCTTCAACCGCAATTCTAGAAAAAGTAAAAAACTTTTTGCTTAAAGATTAGAATCTTTGTAAACCTTGATATAATCGATTACAAACTCTTGTGGAAAAACAGAATCGTCAACCTCGAATCCACCAAAATATCCGCCTACAGCTAAATTCAAAATCAAGTAAAACGGTTTGTCGAAAGGCCAAATTTCTTCTGTTTTTTTTGTAGGCGCAAAGGTATAAACTACATTATCGTCAATAGAAAATTGAATTTGATGTTCGTTCCATTGCATTTTATACACATGAAAGCCATTTTCAATATCTTCTAAAGTTGTAATTTTTGTGTTTTTTGAAACACCATAACTGTCTTGAGTGTGCAATGTGGTATGGATTTTACCAGGCATTCTCCCAACGTATTCCATAATGTCAATTTCTCCGCAATTTGGCCAAACATTATTGTCTATATCGTGCCCAAGCATCCAAATTGCTGGCCAAACTCCTAATCCTTGAGGAAGTTTTGCTTTGACCTCAACTGTGCCGTATTGAAACTCCATTTTATCTTTGGTCGTGATACGGCCTGAAAAATACTGGTCGCCCTCTTTTGTAGCTTTGATAATAAGCTTTTCATCACGTACAAAAATATTTTCTTTTGTATAGTGTTGGTATTCATTATTACCCCATCCACAAAGATTAGGACATCCGTCCCCTAACTCATAATTCCAACGATTTAAATCCAAAAAAGATTGTTCAAAATCTTCTGTAAATATCATTCGCTTTCCAGGGTTATCACTAGTTTTTGTGATAAATGCAAAAGACAGTATAAGTAAAATTCTAAACAACATCATAATTTAAATTTGGTATTAAGTTCTGTTGTGGAATCTCCTCCAACATATATAGAAAAATCACCGGGTTGTACTATAAAGTTTCCATCATTATCATAAAACCCTAGTTCAGCTTCGGCAAGCGTGAAATGTACTGTTTTGGTTTGATTAGGATTTAAATCAACTAATTCAAACCCTTTAAGACTTTTTATGGGTTGTGTAGGTCTTGCAAAATGATCTTTTACATACAACTGAACGACCTCTTTACCCTGAACATTCCCTGTGTTTGTAACTTCCACACTAACATCAATTGATATGTCATTTTGACTATTAATTTTTAGATTACTATATGCAAAAGTGGTATAGCTCAGGCCGTATCCAAAAGGATAAAGTGGTGCATTTTGTTCATCTTGATAATGCGTCCAAAATACTTCATCAGGTGATGGTAAAGTTGGCCTCCCTGTGCTTTTGTAATTGTAATAAATGGGCACTTGACCTATAGATTTAGGAAACGACATTGGAAGTTTACCACTTGGGTTGTAATCGCCATACAACACCTGCGCAATGGCGTTTCCGCTTTGTGTTCCTAACTGCCAAGCTTCAACAATAGCTGGAATGTGCTGATCTGCCCAATCCAACACGAGTGGTCTACCATTATTGAGTACGAGAATAATGTTTTGGTTAACTTTAAAAACTTGTTCTAAAAGTTCTTGCTGTAGCCCTGGTAATCCAAGCTGCGTTCTACTTCTTCCTTCTCCGCTATGAAAACCATGTTCTCCTAAAACCATCACTACAACATCTGCAGTTTTGGCAAGGTTCAATGCGGCTGTAAAATCACTTTTATCTGAAGTATTAATATTTAATTCTTTGGCAAATTCTAATACTCCAGTATGGAGCTTGACACCCACAGAAAATTCAAGGTTATTTCCCTCGTATGCCTTCATTCCTTCAAGAACTGAAACCGCTGAATTAGTATCTGCAGCTAAAATCCAATTACCGAGTGGACTTGTTTTATCATCTGCAAGATCACCAATAAGCGCTATATTTAATCCTTTCTTTTTTAGTGGTAAAAGTTGATTTTTATTTTTTAAAAGCACTATTGACTTTTTGGCCATTTCTAAAGTCACTTCTTGAAATTTTTCGTGGCCAATTGTAGACTTTTCACGTTCAGCGTTACAGTATTTGTAAGGATCATCAAAAAGCCCAAGCTCAAATTTTACACGTAATATTCTTCTTGCAGCATCGTCTATAAGTGTTTCAGGTACTGCACCAGATTTGACTAAATCAATTAAGTGATCGATATAAGCGAGAGATTGCATATCCATATCGGATCCTGCCTCTACAGCAATTTGGGCCGCTTGTTTGGCATCTTCGGCATAACCATGCTCGATCATCTCTTCAATTGAGCCCCAATCGGATACCACAAAACCATCAAAATTCCATTGTTCTTTTAGTAGCGTACGCTGAAGATATTTGCTTCCTGTTGCAGGAATACCGTTGAGTTGACTAAATGAATTCATAAAAGTTCGAACACCGGCATCAATGGTTGCCTTAAATGGAGGCATAACCATATTGTGCAAGGTTTGAGTCCCTATGTCAACTGTATTATATTCTTTTCCTGCTTCGGGGAATCCATAACCTGCAAAGTGTTTGGCACAAGCAGCTATGGTTGTTGGAGCTGAAAGATCATCGCCCTGAAAGCCCTTTACTCTTGCAAAAGCAATTTTTGAACCTAAATAAGGGTCCTCTCCTGCGCCTTCCATGACACGTCCCCAACGTGCATCTCTTGAGATATCGACCATGGGAGCGAATGTCCAATTGATGCCTGCAGCAGCGGCTTCAGTTGCCGCTATTCTAGCTGAAGTTTCTATGGCTTCTAAATCCCAACTTGCTGCTTCTGCTAAAGGAATAGGACTGATGGTTTTAAAGCCGTGAATTACATCAAATCCAAAAATTAGTGGAATCCCTAAACGGGTTTCTTCTACTGCAATTTTTTGAAGTTTACGGACGTTTTCAGCGCCACGAACGTTGAGCATTGACCCAACTAGTCCCTTTTTTAATTGGTCGTATTGTTTTGCAGCTGAACCTTCTTTAGGTATCGGTCCTGTGATGTCCCAAAAACTTGAATATTGATTCATTTGACCGACTTTCTCCTCAAGTGTCATTTGTGCCAATAAGGCATTCCCGCGCTGATCGAGTTGGTCATTTTTTTGGTTAGTACCACAAGAATTGAGCACAAAAAAACCAATTATTGTGAAAAATGTTAAATTGGCTTTAATCATTTTATTGATATACCCTGATATAATCTACTTCCATGGCGTCAAGATACCCTATGCTTAAGTTTGGATCTATTGTGCCACCATTGGTACCTCCCATTGCTACATTAAAAAGCAAAAAGAAGTTTTTTTCATAAAATGGTAAAGAAGATGATGTAGGCATAGAGAAATACTCCACGTCATCAACATAAATCTTGATATTGGATGGTGTCCAATCTAATGTATAAACATGCCAATCATCATAAGAAGAACCTGATTTAGATTGACCATAACTAGCTTGCCCTAATGGGTTATCAGCATTGACATTATCTGGATTATACCAATGCAGCGTTGCTGAAACACTATTTTTATTTTGGAATTGTTCCATAATGTCGATCTCTCCACATTGTGGCCAACCTACACCACCTACACCATCAATATTTGCTCCAAGCATCCACAATGCTGGCCATGAGCCTTGAACTGTGGGTAGTTTAGCTTTAATATCAACACGACCATAATTAAACTCAAATTTATCTTTGGTCTTAATACGTCCAGAGGTATATCCAGAAGCTGTTTTGTGGACTTTTATCTTTAAAGAACCATTTTCCATGGTTACATTATTCGGTGAATTTGTATAGGTTTGCTCTTCACCATTTCCCCAGCCATTTCCAATATAGTCTACAGTGTCATAGACCCATTTAGAACTATCTACCGATCCTGTGCCATTAAATTCATCGTACCAAACCAAAACATCGTTGTTCCCTGAACCACCATTGCCTTCAACATAAACTGTTAAATTTGTGATTTTACTGATTCTGTCATTAGTACTGGAATACGCATAAACGTAGAGTGGAAATTGATTGGTGCCTGCATCAGTAAGTGTATATGAAAATACTCCTGTTGTATTATTAGTTTCTGTGGGGCTGCTTCCTACTTTAAATCCATATTCTACTGCATTTGTAGCTGTAGCCGTAACCGAAAATTGTCCTGAACCATCCCCATTTGGATTTTGGGCATCTTGTCCTTGAATAGTAACATTAACGACGAGATTTGAAGGAATAATTTGCTCTGTTCCGTCATTATCATTACCGCCACCTCCTCCGTCTCCGCCAGATGAACAAGAAAAATTTAGTGCCGAAAAGCAAAAAATGATACTAAATATTGAGTAAAAGGTTTTATTTTTCATTGTAAAAGAGATAAAAAGAGGCGGATAAAAAATATCTGCCTCTAGTAAATATTCGATTATTCAGATTTATATCTTGCATACCATGCAAAGCCGCCGCCTTCTTGGATACAACGTACATGCATTGTATTCGCTGTGATGGAAATGATATCATACACGACATCGCCTACATACCATCCCATAAAACCACCATCAGAGATATCAAAGCTTGTTCCACGGTATGGAATTGGATCTCCTGCCGCATCCTCACCATATGAACCTTCCAAGGCAGCTTTCGAAGTTGATGGTAAAAATGAAACATTTTTAACACCAAACATTGTAGAGATTTCAGATTCGTCGTGACACACATCACCAGCAAGACCAATAATGCTTGCGTAGGCCGCTGGCACAAACGCAGGACCAACAGTTTGCTCAAAAGTCATCCCATCAGCGGTTTGCGTAAACACAAATTCGTTGGTATACATACAGGATTTTTCAGCATCATTTGGTCCAATGGAATTCCACCAGGCCTCAAAAGCAAACTCGCCATTTCCATAATCATCGGTAACTGGTCCTAAGCCAACATGAAGTGGGATATCAGATGCCCAAACCCATGTTTTGGTATCACCTACGTCTAATCCTCCAGCCAAAAAGGTTTCGGCTTCTTCATCTACAAAGGAGAAAAACACTTCGACATCTACTGTTGTACTCGATAGCACTCCTGCGGTTCCTACAGCACTTATAATCACCGTGTAAGGGTGAACTCCAGATTTTGTATAGGTGTGTGTGTATACCCCTGAGGACACTGTTGCCGACTTTCCATCACCAAAATCAAACTGGTATGCTAAAGCATCATCAGCAGTAGCTGTAAAAGTAACATTTCCATCGCCATCACCATATGGATTATCAGCGTCTAAACCAATGATTACAGCATTAACCCCTAAGTTTGTTGGAGTGACAATTGGTCCAAACTCATGGTCATTTTCTTCACATGCAGTAACTACAAGCATGGAAAGAAATAGTATTGATAAATATTTTAAATTTTTCATAATTTCTTGAAATTAATTTATTGTTATATCGTCTAAGTAAATCGTGTAGTTTGCAGAACCATCGCCTGAAGTGCCATTATCCATGATGAGGACCATGTTGTACCAATCGACGCTATCACTAATCCCTGAATGATTAAACGTCAAGGTTTCCCATTGGTTGGCAACAGTGGTTGTCGCTGTAATTTCAGCTGACCCTGTAGTGTTTGGCCATAGTGCATCATCTTCAAATTTCATCAATAGATTTAGTCCAACTCTCGGCGACCATACTTTCACTGTTACGGTTGCTGAATTTATATTAAATGGCGCTGGAACAGTAATTTTTGATCCAGCATAATTTGCGCCCGATCCCTTAACCATTTTTGCAACACTACCAGATGTATTACCATTAGTATCAGGATTAGCAACAACGCTTAAGTCTCCTCCTTCAAAAGAAGTTAGGTCAGAATATTCTGGTTCAAAATCGAGCACTGGACTAGTTGAGATATCGTCTAAGTATATCGTATAGTTTGCAGAACCATCGCCTGAAGTACCATTGTCCATGATGAGTACCATGTTGTACCAATCAACGCTAGAGCTTATTCCAGAGTGGTCAAACGTTAGTGTCTCCCATTGGTTAGCAACTGTTGTCGTCGCTGTGATTTCAGCTGACCCTGTAGTGTTTGGCCATAGTACATCATCTTCAAATTTCATCAATAGATTTAGTCCAACTCTTGGCGACCATATTTTCAAACTAACGGTAGATGATGAACTAAAATCAAACGGTGATGCAAGAGTAATTTTTGATCCAGCATAATTTGCACCTGCACCTTTAATCATTCTGGCTACAGAACTAGAAGTATTTCCATTTGTGTCAGGATTGGCAACAACACCAATATCTCCACCTTCAAAAGAGGAAAATTCTAATCCCCCTTCAAAAGTAATTACTTGAGCCATTGAGTTTGCTGGTTGTTTGTAGAAATAAAAATTATCTACATACACGATTGAAGCAACTCCCGCAGGCACCTGATCATAGTCTATGATAATCTGAGTAATTTTCTCTCTATTTGTCAAGTCCCCACCAGTGTCAAATTCAGTCATATCAATCTCAACTGACTGCCAAGATCCAGCAACTGTAGTTCCTAATGATTCGATGTCCTCTCCGCCATCAACAGTGTTTACTATTTTGACCAGAAGTTCACTAGTTACATTGTCTGGTACCCAGTAGTCTATGTGCATGGTTTCCATTTGTGATAAATCTATCCCATTGGCATAATTAGAAACCATCCCAAGGAAATCCAATTGTGTGAGCTTCCAAACATCATCAGTTCCAATTGTTGTGGCTGCAAAACCTCCAGCAGACCAAGTTGTTGGAAGTTCGTCAAGTGTAACATTCGTGTAGGCATTACTAAAAATAGACACTACATCATCTGCTTGCCGATTAGGTGGCGTTGGTGCAGGTGTTGTAGGTGCTAAAATTTCTGTGACTTCAAAATCTTCTTGAACGTATGTTGTTGTTTCAATAGCAGCACCTTTTACTTCAATAGTGATGTCATAAATCCCTGCTTCATTGTATTGCACAGCCGCAGTGTCTCCAATGTTGGCTGATACAGGATCATTATTTCCTGATTCGCCTGAATAGACATCAAAAGTAATGGCATAATCCGCTTCAACGGTAACATTGACTTGTTTTGATATTGCAGCATCATTTTCAACAGTTACTACAAGATTTTCAGGTGCTTGAAAAGACACCACTAATTCTTGGCTCAGTGTAGTAGAAAGGCCCGTAATACCATAGGCCGTAGCCGTTACAGTATACACCCCTTCTTCATAGGTATGCTGGGCATTCGCACCATTTTCAACTTCTAAAGCTTCGGGTGTGTCGTCTCCTAATGTGATATCAAAAGATATTGCCCCTTCTGCGGTTGGGGTGAGGGTCACCAACCCAGTATTGTCTTGTGTAACATCAAACCTCAGTTCTAGCGCAGTTGGCGCTTGAACATCACTTAAGTTTACATTTTTTTCATCATCGACGCAGCTCAAAACAGTTGCTACAACGAGACATAAACTAAATAAATATTTTATTGTTTTCATCGTCTAAGTTTTTAATAATTTGGATTTTGAGCCCAGTTACCTGCAGAAAATTGAATTTCTTGAAAAGGAATTGGGAATAATTCATGCTTTCCAGGCACAAACCCATCAATTGCTTGCTGAGCTCTTCCTGTACGTACGAGGTCAAAGAAACGGTGTCCTTCACCCATTAACTCCAAGCGTCTTTCTTCAATAATAGCATCTGTTAGTGCCGCACCTGAAGGAGAGATTGGATTGTAAACACAACTTGGGTCGTCTCCACAAAATGCACGTTTTCTAACTTGATTTAAGTAGCCCAATGCTTTGGCTTCGTCCAAACCGCCTCTGTTGTGCGCTTCAGCAGCCATCAATAACACATCGGCATAACG
>ERZ1047472.1467-NODE-1467-length-18283-cov-10.046357_pt1 | contig 18283 bp, 17 predicted proteins | sample MGYA00383095_ERZ1047472 | MGnify/ENA primary metagenome ERZ1047472 (study PRJEB29581, sample SAMEA5548365) | metagenome | biome: marine; feature: coastal; material: water | depth 1 m | study: Short-term variability in the microbial, nano- and picoplankton... | reverse complement strand
AGTATCAATCTATAACCTGGAGAAGTAGGATGTAAATCAAGTTCGGTTTTTGGGTCACCTACGCGGTGTGTATAGTCTTCAGGATCATGACCTCCATAGAAAGAAAAGAACCCTTTTCCTTTTATACCATGTATGTATTTTGCTTCACCATTAGTTTTATTTTCTCCCATAACCAAGACATTGGATTTTATTTGGTCACGCATAAATGAAGTTGTTTGTCCCATAAAACCTTTAATTAAAGCTGTATGGTTTTGCGTAAGCATTGTTGGTATTGGATCCCATTTTGCAGAATATTGCATCAATGAAAAGTAATCTGTTGATTTTGGTATTCTACGCTTACGGGTCATATCTATTGAAGAAAACTCATAAATATTAGGGTTTCTTTCTAGAATATAATCCTTAAAAGCAAATGTATTTGTAAAATCAATCTTGTTTTGGTAGCCTGGTTCACTTCCATCTCCATCAAACATAGGTTCACAGATATCTATATTTTCGGCAGATAATGCAATATCAAAACTGTCCGTTGCAGAACACATGGCAAACATAAAACCTCCACCTGCAACATAGTTTCTAATTTTTAAAGCTACTGCTAATTTCGCATCGGATACTTTACTATAACCTAATCGTTTGGCTAATCTTTCAGCTTCTTTCTTCTCTTCTATATACCAAGCTGCAGATCGGTAAGACCTGTAGAACTTTCCAAATTGTCCTGTGAAATCTTCGTGATGCAAGTGTAACCAATCGTAAAGCAGTAACTCTTCTTTTAAAACTTCTTCGTCGTAAATAGTGTCATATGGAATTTCGGCATAAGTCAATACCATAGTAACAGCATCGTCCCAAGGTTGCTTTCCATGTGGCGTGTATACAGCAATTTTTGGAGCTTTTTCCAAAACTACTGCCTCTTGGTTGACTGATGGACTTGAAATATCATCTAAAATTTGTGTTGTTTGACTATCCGAGATTATTTCAAATGATACGCCTCTAATCTGGCACTCACGCTGAATAATTTCTGCATTTGGTAATAAAAAAGAACCACCTCTGTAATTAAGTAGCCATTTAACTTTTAAATTTCTTTCAAGTACCCAAAAAGTTACACCATAAGCTTTAAGGTGATTTTCTTGAATCTCTGCATCCATAGGGATTAACAAGTAAGACGCATGAACAAAATAGCTGCTAAAAACTATTATTAATAATAAAAGATATTTTTTCAATTTCAATAATTTCTGATTGGAAGATACTTAAAAAACTGAAGCTAAAGAATTCTTTATTATTCTTTTAAGATACTTAAGAAATTAATAGTCATCTAAAGATGTTTGTTTACCTGAAAGTAAACTAGCAATCATTTTTGTGCCACTAAACTGCTCCATAATTATTTTTATGAATACTGTTATTGGAATAGCCATAATTAAACCTGGAATCCCCCACAGAAATCCCCAAAACATTAACATTACTAATACAGCAATAATGTTTATTGAAAAGGATTTTCCCATAAAAATTGGTTCCAAAACAGCTCCAAAAATAACTTGAACTAAAGTTATAGAAAGCATGAAAAACAATAATGTATTTGAGGTATCTAACTCTACAAAAGCAAAAATGGAAAGTAATATTACTGAAGCAAAAGAACCTACCATTTGAACAAAATTAATAACAAAGGCGAATAGTCCCCAGAAAATAGGAAAACTAACATCAAAGAATAGACACATTAAACCTGTAAAAATACCAGTTAGTGCACTGACCAAGACCTTTACTTTGATAAACTTAATAAGATCTTTTTCAATTTTTATGAATGCCTTCACTGAAGTATACTTCTGTTTTAGTATTGTATTGTTTAACATGGTTTGCACATTAATAGATTCGGCAAGCCATAGGACTACAAAAAATGCAGTCATTAACAAGGTCGTTAGAAACTTTCTCAAAAAACTAATTGTAGAACCTATATTCTCTTTTTGGAAAAATTGAGAAAACACATTCATGTATGATTCAAATTCGAAACCAAAACTATCTGACAAGTAAGCTTTCAAACTCGATATTTTAGGCTCAGCTTTATCAAGAAACTGAGTGTTATTTGCTAAAATTTCTCTACTTGAAAGCTGCACAAGTTCGACACCTATCTTCAATCCTGCAGTAACTAAAAATAACACAATAATTATGCTTACAAACTTTGGAATTTTTCGTCGTCCTAACCAACGCATTAGTGGCAGAAACAATAAGGCTATAAACATTGAAAATATTAGTGGAATAAATATAAAAGAGAGTATTTTAAGTAGATAAAATACAACTGGTACAGCTATAATTAGCAATAATATATTTGTAGTACGTCTTTCTTTGAGCATAGGGAAAAAATCAATTATTTGATAAAAATAAAGTATTAGAAATCAAATAACTCTTAGCGTAATTATAAAAGTCTAAAAAGGAACACCGTCATCTTCAGGAGCATCAAAAGCATCACTAGTAGATGGAAAATTATCGGTTTTAAAAGTGTCGTCATTAGCAGCTGCATTCATTTTCGAATGGAATTCTCCAAATGGTGTGTCAAAATCATCCAAGTTATCGAACTTACCTAAGTGACCGATAAACTTCAATCGAATATTTTCTAAACCACCATTTCTATGTTTAGCAACTATAAACTCTCCCTGACCTTCTGTTGGTGAGCGTTCTTCATCATCCCATTCGTCAATTTTGTAATACTCTGGTCGGTAAATAAATGATACTATATCAGCGTCTTGTTCAATTGCACCAGATTCACGTAAATCAGAAAGTAAAGGCCTTTTACTTCCTCCACGTGTTTCTACCGCACGTGACAATTGGGATAATGCAATTACAGGAATATCCAATTCTTTTGCTAATGCTTTTAAATTTCGCGAAATCATAGAAATTTCCTGTTCACGATTTCCATTTTTATTGCTTCCACCACCAGTCATTAATTGTAGATAATCAATCATTATCATTTTTATACCATATTGGGAGGCTAGACGACGTGCTTTTGCTCTTAAATCGAAAATTGAAAGTGAAGGTGTATCATCGATAAATAAGGGTGCTTTCTCTAACGTCTTGACCTTTACGTTAAGTTGTTCCCACTCGTGTTTTTCTAACTTTCCAGTTCTTAATTTCTCTGAAGATAAACCAGTTTCGCTAGAAATCAAACGTGTAATTAACTGTACCGACGACATTTCTAATGAAAAAAATGCTACCGGAATATTACTATTTACGGCAACATTTCGTGCCATCGTTAAAGTAAATGCTGTTTTACCCATACCTGGACGCGCAGCAATAATAACTAAATCAGAAGGTTGCCAACCAGATGTTAACTTATCTAGTTTATCAAATCCTGAAGGAATTCCACTCATTCCCTCTTTATTTGAAATTTCTTCAATCTTTTTCTTTGCTTGAATTACCAAACTCTGAGCAGTTTCAGTAGATTTTTTTACATTGCCTTGAGTTACTTCGTAAAGTTTTGCTTCAGCATTATCAAGTAAATCAAAAACATCTTGTCCTTCATCATAGGCATCTTCTATAATTTCGTTAGAAATCTTAATCAAGCTTCGTTGTATATATTTTTGAAGTATAATGCGTGCATGAAATTCGATATGCGCCGAGGAAGATACCCGTTGAGTTAAGGAAATCAAATAAAAATCTCCACCAACTAAGTCTAGTTTTCCGTCTTTACGTAATTGAGTAGAAACTGTTAATAAGTCAACTGGCTCACTATTTTCAAATAATTTGAAAATAGATTCAAAAATTAATTTATGCGCTTCTTTATAAAAAGCTTCTGGGCTTAAAATATCTATAACCTCATCAACTCCTTTTTTGTCAATCATCATCGCACCAAGTACAACCTCTTCTAAATCTAAAGCTTGAGGTGGAATTTTTCCTTTCTCTAGACTTATTATAGAGCTTTTATCTACTTTATAGCCTTGTACTGGTTTGGGTTGTTTCATTATTAAATTCTCAATTTAATGGATAATATTTTGAAAAAAGCAATCATTTTATGAGAAATTGAACTTTTTCCAAAGGCTTACGAAAGTAAATAAATCGTTAAGAAAAGATTGATTTAATTTCTTCCAATCATCAACAACTGATTAACATTTTAACTGTTGATAACTTGCTTATATTGTTAATAGCGATAAAAAACTGAAGCTGCTGCCTCAGTTTTTTTTATAGTGTGCTATGTTTTGTTGAAGTTTTTATTTATATACTCCCATTTCACTGTATTTTTCCATGCGTTGATTAACCAACTCTTTTGGTGATAAGTTTTTAAGCTCTTCAAAAGTTTTTATAATCGCATCTCTTACAGCTACAAATGTTTTATTTATGTCTTTGTGTGCACCACCTAATGGTTCTTTGATAATTTGGTCTACAAGCTTCATACGTTTCATGTCTTTTGCTGTCAATTTTAACGCTTCAGCAGCTTGCTCTTTGTACTCCCAACTTCTCCATAGAATTGAAGAACAAGATTCAGGTGAAATAACAGAATACCATGTATTTTCTAACATCATTACCTTATCACCAACTCCGATACCTAATGCTCCACCAGAAGCACCTTCTCCTATAATTATAGTAATTATTGGGACTTTTAATCGTGTCATTTCTAAGATGTTTCTTGCAATAGCTTCTCCTTGTCCTCGTTCTTCTGCTTCAAAACCAGGGTAAGCGCCAGGTGTATCTATCAAGGTCACTACAGGAATACCAAATTTCTCAGCAGACTTCATTAAACGTAACGCCTTACGGTAACCTTCAGGATTAGACATCCCAAAATTTCTGTATTGTCTTGTTTTAGTATTAAAACCTTTTTGTTGACCAATAAACATGTATGTTTGGTCATGTATCTTACCAAGACCACCGATCATAGCTTTGTCATCCTTTACATTTCTATCACCATGTAATTCTAAAAATGAATCTCCACAAAGCGCATTGATATGGTCTAAAGTATAGGGTCTGTCTGGATGTCTAGATAATTGAACACGTTGCCAAGCCGATATATTTTTATAAATATCCTTCTTTGTTTCAGCAAGCTTTTTTTCAATTTGTTTACAGGTTTCAGTAACATCAACATCACTTTCATCACCTATGAGCTTACATTTTTGTAATTGATCTTCTAATTCTTTTATTGGTAATTCAAACTCTAAATATTCCATACAATTTGAAGTTAGATTTTTTAGTTAGTTCACAAAAATATAAATTACTGTGTAGCTAATTACATTTTAATGTGATTAATTGAATTTTTTCAAGGTCTTTGTTCGGTAATTTTTAATAATAGCATCTAATATCACCGCAAGAATAACTATAATGGCCCCATAATAAAATTGTGATGACATTTGTTCATTTTCAGGAAAGAAATAAAGCGCTAATAATATACCATACACTGGCTCTAAATTATAACTCAAAATTACAGTAAAAGGTGAAATATATTTCATAACCTCAACTGCAGCAATAAAAGCATAAGCTGTGCAAATTGAAGCTAATATCAATATATATATCCAATCATCGTTTGAAAGATTAAAAAACTCGGCATCAAATCCACCATAAAATATACAGATACCAATTGTTATAAATATGACACCGCTTACAAACTCATATAATGAGATAACACTTGCTCTATATTTTAAAATTAACTTTCCATTAATAACTGCAAAAAGTGCTGAAAATAAAGCAGATGAAATACCTAAAAGGATACCATTGATATACTTTAGTTCGGCTTGTACAATTAAAAACACACCAAAAATAACGACTATACCAAAAAGAATCTCATACCAGAGTATTCTTCTCTTAAAGAAGATAGGCTCAATAAATGAAGCGAAAAATGCACCTGAAGAAAACATAGCTAGAGTTATTGATACATTAGATTGGTTAATCGCCTCGAAAAATGTAATCCAATGTGCCGCAATTATTAGTCCTGCTATTGCCAGTTGCATGGTAAGACGACGACTAATCTTTAGATTTTTCTTAGTTATCTTAATATATAGAAACATTAATAGGCCAGCAATGAGCATACGATACCAAACCAAAGAAAAAGAACCTATTGATATTTTTTCACCCAGTATTGCTGTAAATCCAGCTATAAAAACTAAAAAATGTAAGTGTAAGTAATGCTTAAAATTATCTCCTTGCATTGTATAATAAATATCCTGCTAAAATACCAAAAACAATATTCGGAAACCATACCGCTACTAATGGAGAAAAATTAGATTGTTGTGCCATTACACCAAATATTTTATCAAAAAAGACATAAATCATAGCTATAGTAATACCAATTGCAAGGTTTACACCCATACCACCACGTCGTTTTTTTGAGGAGACAGCAACAGCAATGATTGTTAAAATAAATACAGATATTGGTAAGCTCCATTTTCTATATTTAACCACCTCGTAGCGACCAATATTTGGAGAACCTCTTTGTTTTTCTTTGTCAATAAATTCGACAAGTTCGTTATAGGGTTTTGTCTCTGCTATATAATTTACAGGTGTTAAATCATCTGCGTCAAAAGAGAATTCTACATCCAATCTTCGCTTCTCTTCAACTGTAACGTTTCCAATACTATCATAACTTCTTTTATAATAAGACCTCAATCTATATATAGAATCCACTTCAATATACTGAATACTATTTGCAAAGATTTTATATTCTAATTTATTGTCTTTATAATGCTCTAATGTAAAATTTTGACCTCTTTTGGATTTTGGGTCATAAGAACTTACATATATAATATCATTGTCTGTAATTCTTCTAAAAACATCTTTAGTATCTTGTATATTCTTATTTCGGGATAAATATTTGTATTTAAATTCATTGAAACCTTGACTAGCTTTTGGTGCTAGAAACATTCCTAAGAATAAGGCCATAATTGCAACAATTATAGCCCCAATTATATAGGGTCTTAAAAACCTCGTAAATGAAACACCAGAACTTAAAAATGCTACAACCTCAGTATTCCTGGCTAATTTTGAAGTGAAAAATATTACTGATAAAAATAAAAATAACGGAAAAAGTAAATTAGCGAAATAAATAGTAAAGTTTAATAAATACATAGCCAACTCATCTAATGGCACATCATTACTAATAATCTTTCCGATTTTTTCAGCAAGATGAACCATTATTGCTATTGGAATAAATAGCAATAACATCATTAAAAATGTAAATAAGTAACGTTTAAGTATGTACCAATCTAATATTTTCATACTACAAACGTTTATCCATTTGTTTTACCATTTTATCCTTCCAAACTCTAAAATCTCCCGCAATAATATGTTTACGTGCCTCTCTTACCAACCAAAGGTAAAATCCAAGATTATGTATAGTTGCAATTTGTTTTCCTAATAATTCATTTACTGTAAACAAATGCTTTAAATATGCTTTACTATAATCTGTATCTACATATGTAATACCCATATCGTCAATCGGAGAAAAATCATCCGCCCATTTTGCATTCTTTATATTAATTGTGCCATTTGCTGTAAATAGCATTCCGTTTCTAGCATTTCGAGTTGGCATTACACAATCAAACATATCTACACCTAACGCAATATTTTCCAAAATATTTATTGGAGTTCCAACTCCCATTAAATATCTTGGCTTGTCTTCTGGTAAAATATCGCAAACAACCTCGGTCATTCCGTACATTTCTTCAGCAGGTTCTCCAACAGACAGTCCACCGATAGCATTACCTTGCGCTCCTGCATTTGCGATGTATTCTGCCGACTGCTTTCTTAAATCTTTGTAAGTACTGCCTTGTACTATTGGAAAAAATGTTTGCTCGTAATCGTATTTAAAAGGTGTTTTCTCTAAATGATTAATGCATCTATCTAACCAACGATGTGTCATATGCATCGAACGCTTTGCATAATTATAATCACACGGATATGGTGTACATTCGTCAAAAGCCATAATTATATCTGCACCTATAGAACGTTGTATTTCCATGACATTCTCAGGTGTAAACATATGCATGCTCCCATCGATATGAGATTTAAATTTCACGCCTTCTTCTTTAATCTTACGATTTGCAGACAAGGAATACACTTGATAACCTCCAGAATCAGTAAGGATATTTCGATCCCAGTTCATGAATTTATGTAAACCACCTGCTTGTTCCAAAATCCTGGTCTGCGGTCTTAGATATAAATGGTACGTATTACCAAGAATGATATCAGGATTAATATCATCTTTCAATTCACGCTGATGTACACCTTTTACAGTAGCAACTGTACCAACAGGCATAAAAATTGGTGTTTCAATCTTTCCGTGATCGGTAATTATCTCTCCTGCTCTGGCTTTACTACCAGCATCTATGGCAATATTTTTAAAATCCATCAAAATTGTTGTGAATGGGCAAATATAATTAACTCAATTGCATATGCTCTTAATTAAAATTAAAATTGTTAGCAATTCAATAAAATCGTTGATAAGTGACTTCTTTATAGCTTTGTTACACTTCATGAAACCACTACTTTTGAAGCACAAAAAACAAGTTATTAAAAAATGCCAAACATTCAAAAATTACAAGATTTAACAACACAAGTCAGAAGAGACATTCTTCGTATGGTACACAAAGTAAACTCAGGTCATCCAGGAGGTTCACTTGGTTGTGCCGAATTTTTTGTTGCTCTATATGAAGAGATAATGGATAGAAAAGATCATTTTGAAATGAATGGTATTGGTGAAGATTTATTCTTCCTTTCAAATGGACATATTTCTCCTGTATATTATAGCGTATTGGCACGTTCAGGATATTTTTCAGTTGATGAGTTAAATACATTTAGACTAATTAACTCAAGACTTCAAGGTCACCCAACAACTCACGAAGGTTTGGAAGGTATACGGATTGCTTCAGGTTCTCTTGGGCAAGGCATGTCAGTAGCTATTGGAGCTGCGCAAGCTAAAAAACTAAATAATGATTCGCATTTGATCTACAGTCTTCATGGTGATGGCGAATTACAAGAAGGTCAAAACTGGGAAGCTATTATGTATGCTTCTGCAAAAAAAGTTGATAATATCATTTCTACCATTGATTTAAATGGGAAACAAATTGATGGTACAACAGACGATGTTTTACCAATGGGAAGTATTAAACAAAAGTTCGAAGCTTTTGGTTGGACTGTAGTTGAAATTGAGGAAGGAAATAATATGGAAGGTATCTTAGAAGGTATGGCTGAAGCCAAATCTAGAACTGGAAAAGGACAACCTGTTTGTGTTTTACTTAAAACTGAAATGGGTAATGGAGTTGACTTTATGATGCATACACATGCATGGCATGGAAAAGCGCCTAATGATGAGCAATTAGAAATTGCTTTAAAACAGAATGCTGAAACCTTAGGAGATTATTAATCCACTTTTGATTTAGAAATTACGATTTTAGAATTATGAAAATATACGAAAACACAGGAAATAAAGATACGCGCTCAGGATTTGGAGCTGGCTTAACAGAGCTTGGACAAACAAATGAGAATGTTGTTGCGCTTTGCGCCGATTTAATAGGCTCTTTGAAGATGGATGCTTTTAAAGCTAATCATCCAGAGCGTTTTTATCAAGTTGGTATTGCTGAAGCTAATATGATTGGTATTGCTGCGGGGCTAACAATTGGTGGGAAAATTCCTTTTACAGGAACATTTGCAAACTTTTCAACTGGTCGTGTTTACGATCAAATAAGACAAAGTGTAGCCTATTCAGGGAAAAATGTAAAGATTTGTGCATCTCATGCAGGTATTACATTAGGTGAAGATGGTGCAACGCACCAAATATTAGAAGATATTGGTTTGATGAAAATGCTTCCTGGTATGACAGTTATTAATACTTGTGATTATAATCAAACCAAAGCAGCAACATTAGCTGTTGCTGATCATAATGGACCAGTTTACTTAAGGTTTGGACGTCCAAAAGTAGCAAATTTCACTACTGAAAATCAAAAATTTGAAATCGGTAAAGCTGTTAATCTAACTGAAGGAAATGATGTGACTATTGTAGCAACCGGTCATTTAGTTTGGGAAGCACTCGAAGCTGCTAAAGTGTTAAATGAAGAAGGTATTTCTGCTGAGGTTATTAATATTCATACTATAAAACCACTAGACAGTACTGCTATTTTAGAATCTGTCTCAAAAACTGGATGTATTGTAACTGCCGAAGAGCACAATTATTTAGGTGGTCTAGGAGAGAGTATTTCTAGAGTTTTAGCAAAAAACAAACCAGCACCTCAGGAGTTTGTGGCTACTAATGACACCTTTGGAGAATCTGGTACTCCAGCGCAGCTTATGGATAAGTACGGACTAAGCAGCAAAGCGATTATCCAAGCTTCAAAAAAAGTAATTAGCAGAAAATAAATTGAGTTTGGCAGCGTTTTTGTATGAGTAACCCAAATCAAAAACGAATAATTATGAAGAATTTATTTTTTACTGCTCTCCTTGTAGCTGGATTTTCAACAAGTTTATTTGCCCAATCTGGAAGTGGATTTGGAATTAAAGCCGGTTTAAATTATGGTGGAAATGGAGACTATTTTGAATCTGTTACCACTAATTTTGAGAACCCAGATCAAAATGTGGGTTACCATATTGGAGTCTTTGGTAAACTTGGAAACAAATTATATTTCAGACCGGAAATAGTTTATACCAAAACAAAAAGTGATTATGATAAAGGTGATTTAGATGTTCAGAAAATAGATGTACCTCTTTTAGTTGGACTAAAAGTTTTAGGCCCAGTAAATGTGTTTGCAGGTCCATCTTTGCAATACATTCTTGATACAGATTTTGGTGATGCTACACTTAATGATATTGACAATGATTTTAGCGTAGGTTTGAATTTTGGTATCGGACTTAACCTCAATAGATTAGGTATAGATTTAAGATATGAAAGAGGTTTTAGCGACAATGAAGCGACTTTTATTGACAATAATAATGTTATTTCACTTGACCGATTAGACACAAGACCCGAGCAACTTATTTTAAGTTTATCTTACAAACTGTAGTTATTTAAATAATACAAATAAAAAAACCGCTAAATTAACTTAGCGGTTTTTTTTATTGATTGATATTTTTAATCTTCAACATAATTTATAGTAATATTCTCATCCAAATAATCTGGAATACTATTGTTGTCCGTATCTAATATTGTACCTGTAATTATAGTGATTACTCCTAATGATTGCGTTCTAGATAACTCAAATTCATTAGTATCTAATACAGGCTCTAATTCGCCAATATTGGTGTCAACAATATATTCTGTTCTAAAAAGCTCATTTCTTGTTAGCACACCATCACCATCATCATCTGGATCTACGTAATTAACTATTGAATTCTCATCTGTATCTTCATCAAAAGTACTTGAGTTATTATTTAAATCCTCAATGTATGAAGGGACACCATCATTATCATGATCATTCACTTCTGATTGAAATAATGTAAACTTAAATATTAAATTAGAGTAAGAAGGAATACCTACGAGCTGAGTAGAAAAATACGATAAACCAGACGGTAAAAACATAACACCTACTCCATAATCATCATATTCGACATTTGAACCTGTTGTAAAACTTGCAGCTGTATTGAATTCTGGAAAAACACGTTGCCATCCAGTGATTACTCCACCAGAATTAACACCAAAACCTACTAGATTAAAATCTACAGGATTTACAGCACTATCAAAAACAGAAGCATCTTCAATTAAGCTGCCCTCATACTCTACTCGCACTTTATCTGTGAAATTAGGTGAATTATCTCCACCACCCTGACTAATCTTTAAGATGTAATATTCATAATCTGTTTCTTCATAGACTGTAGTCCTTGTCTCAACTGCGCTAGCCAACAACGTATGACCTGCAGGTACAGTTCCACCATCTACCAACTCTGATATTATTATATCACTTGGTTCTGGATTGTTTATTGCACTTAAATCAGTACTGTTATAGTAATGTGTATCCAAGTATATTAACAATAAAGCCTTATCCGTTGCTTGTTGCTCTGTTCTGTCTCTATCTGGCACCAATGCAACATCTGGGTCATCTGGTGAACAAGAAAAAATTATTACTGTAAAAACAAAAATACTGGATAGGAATGTTCTTAATTTCATAGGGTCGTTTAAATACATGTTTATAAAGTCATAAACACCGTTCAATATTGCTTAATTTTAGGGCGCAAGATACAATAATATAATACTTTTGTACAAATTGATTAACGCACTTTTTAGTTAAATTATATGCGGATAGATAAGTATTTATGGTGTGTGAGATATCACAAAACCCGAAATCAAGCATCAATTGCCTGTAAAAAAGGGCAAGTTAAGGTAAACGACATTGTCGTAAAACCCAGTAGAGATGTATATATAGGTGATATAATTACTCTCAGAAAAAATCAAATTAATTATAGAATTAGGGTTAATGACATTCCTGCAAATCGATTAGGTGCAAAGCTTGTTGATATTTATAGAACAGATTTGACACCAAAATCAGAATTCGAAGCTCAAGATTTGTTAAAATATAGCAAAGAATATTACAGAAAAAAAGGTACTGGACGACCAACTAAAAAAGATAGACGCTCAATAAAAAATTATATTGACGAAGAAGAATGATTTTTGGTTTAAAGCTTAAGAATAAATAACTCTTTATATATTTGAAAAAAATGCTCATGTCAACAGAAAAAAACACCATATTAAATCATCAAGAAATTCAGCATAAAATCAAACGCATAGCTTATCAAATCTATGAATCTAATGTAAATGAGAAAGAACTAATAATAGCTGGTATTGATAAAAATGGATTTCTTTTAGCAAAAAAACTTAAAGCCAACCTGGATAAGATTTCAGATATTAATAGCATTTTATGTAATGTAACTATTGATAAAAAAACACCTTTAAATCCATTATTTACATCACTTATACCTGAAGATTATACCAATAAATCTGTTATATTAGTAGATGACGTACTTAACTCTGGAAGTACATTAATTTATGGTGTAAGGCATTTTTTAGAAGTACCTCTAAAGCAATTTAAAACTGCTGTTCTAGTCAATAGAAACCATAAAAAATTTCCTGTAAAAGCAGATTTTAAAGGTATTTCTTTATCTACGTCTTTGAAAGAGCATATAAATGTTAATTTGAGTAAACAGCCATACGAGGCTTATTTAGATTAATTTCAAAACAATTTCTTCAACAATTGCTGATGTAGACCTATTATCTGTACTAACAGTATAATCTGATTTTGAATAAAAAGGAGATCGTTCAAATAAATGCTTTCCAAAAAATTCAATTAGTTTTTCATCTGTATCAAGATGACTAATAATAGGACGATTATTTTTTTCGGATCTTAAACGTTTTAATAACTCAGGGATAGTAGTTTTGAGGTAAAAAGATTCAATATTCTTGTTGTTCAAAACTAAGTCTAGATTTTTTCCATAACAAGGTGTGCCTCCACCAAGAGATAATATAATTTTAGTGCGTTCTTCTAAAATTTCTTTTAGATATCGAGCTTCTTTTTTTCTAAAATAGATTTCTCCTTTTGAGTCAAATATTTTGTTAACAGACATTCCTTCATTGCTTATAATAAAATCATCCAAATCAATAAATTCATATCCAAAAACGGAAGCTAATTCTCTTCCAATTATGGATTTACCGGACCCCATATATCCCATTAAAACTATAATCATAAAACCTTACAAATTGATTGTGAAATACCTAGAAAGTAATGCTACAAAAAAACAAAAAAATATATAAAAAAAGCATTGTTTTATTAATTAAACATTTTATATTTGCACCCTCATTAGAGAAATCACTAATGACTTGGTAGCTCAGTTGGTAGAGCATCTCCCTTTTAAGGAGAGGGTCCTGGGTTCGAGCCCCAGCCAAGTCACAAAAAGTTAAGCAAATTGCTTAACTTTTTTTTTACATTTATACTTCATTTTTTTGCGCACGTGGCGGAATTGGTAGACGCGCCAGCTTGAGGGGTTGGTGGACATTAGTCCGTGGAAGTTCGAATCTTCTCGTGCGCACTTTAATATATATCACAATTATTTACTTATTTTTTGTTAAATACACTAACCTTTTGGGTTAAAAACTTATTTTTGTTTAACGTTAAATTTATTTTAATAAACAAACAGAGGGTGTATGAATAACATGAAAAATAAATTTAGTATAAAAGATTTAGAGAATCTTACTGGTATTAAAGCACATACTATTCGTATTTGGGAGAAACGCTACAGCCTTTTATCCCCTAAAAGAACGGACTCTAATATAAGATATTACGACTTAGCCAGCTTTCAAAAAATGCTAAACGTTAGCTACCTTAATAATAATGGTTATAAAATATCCAAAATAGCAACGCTTAAGCCAAAAGAAATTCCTGCTTTAGTCAGAGAAATTGCATCACAGACAAATTTAGAGAGTCATGCCATTAATTCATTTAAGCTATCTATGCTTAATTTTGATCAAGCTCTTTTCTACAATACTTATGAATCTTTGCTAAAGGATAAGTCTTTTGTGAATATATTTTATGATATATTTATTCCTTTACTTACAGAAATTGGATTGTTATGGCAGACAAATACTATAACACCTGCCCACGAACACTTTTTGACTACACTGATTCGTCAAAAAATATTAATTAATACCGAGTTTATTCAATCAGAAGCTAAACCAAATTCTAAAAAAACATTTGTACTCTTTTTACCTGATAATGAAATACATGAACTTGGTATCATGTTTTTAAATTACCAGATTGTTAGTCATAACTTTCATTGTATATTCTTAGGCCAGAGCGTACCAATGGAAAGTCTTGCTGATATTCTTAATTATTACGATGATATTATATTTTTATCATATTTTACTATTAAGCCATTGAAAGAAGAGATTGATGATTACTTGAGTGATTTTAGTGAATCCCTGCTAAAAAAATCTGATGCTGAATTTTGGATATTAGGTCAGATGCTAAATAGCATAGACATGGATAATATTCCTCCTAAAATTAAATGTTTCAAATCAATTCAAGAAGTTACAGATAATCTTATTTAATGACAAAAATATCTATAATAGGTTCGGGGTTTTCTTCGCTCTCAGCAGCTTGCTATCTTGCAAAAGATGGTTACGAAGTTTCAATTTTTGAGAAAAACAGCTCTGTAGGTGGAAGGGCTAGACAACTAAAAAAAGAAGGTTTTACTTTTGATATCGGTCCAAGTTGGTATTGGATGCCAGATATATTTGAAAAATTTTTTAACGACTTCAATAAATCTACTAAAAATTATTATAAGCTAGATAAATTAAGCCCTGCATACAAAATCTTCTTCTCTGATGATGAAATAACCATTGGAGATACCATGGACAAAATTTGTGATGAGTTTGAACGCATAGAAGCTGGAAGTTCTGGACCGCTGCGTAAATTCATATCAAAAGCTCAAGACAATTATGAAATTGCTATAAATAAGATAGTCTTAAAACCTGGTTTATCTCCATTAGAATTAGTTACAAAAGAAACTGTAACACGTGTGGATCAATTTTTTAAAACGATTAGCAGTGAGGTTAGACGAAAATTTAAAAATCCAAAATTAATCTCGACTTTAGAGTTCCCTGTTTTGTTCCTTGGTGCTAAACCAAGCAATACTCCTTCGTTTTACAGTTTTATGAATTTTGCAGATTTTGGTTTAGGTACTTGGCATCCTAAAGGTGGTATGTATGAAGTTATTAAAGCTATGAGAGATTTAGCGACAAGTCTAGGTGTTACAATACGTACAAACACTGCAGTTGAAAAGATTAATGTTATTGATGGAGTAACTTCTGGTATTACTGTAAACGGAATCGAAATAGATTCTGATTTTGTATTAAGTGGCGCTGATTATTGTCACTCAGAAACTTTGCTTAAAAAAGAATACAGACAGTATAGTGAAACTTATTGGGATAAAAAGACATTTGCACCTTCTTCTCTTCTGTTTTATGTTGGTTTTGACAAAAAACTTAAAAATATCGAACATCATAATTTATTTTTTGATACCGATTTTGAAGCTCACGCCGAAGATATATATGATAATCCAAAGTGGCCTGAACAACCGCTTTTTTATGTTAATTTTCCTTCAATTACTGACGCTTCTATGGCACCAAAAGATTGTGAAACAGGTTTCTTTTTAATACCAATTGCACCAAATCTTGAAGATACAGAAGCTCTCAGACAACGATACTTTGATATCATTATAGACAGATTTGAAAAGAAAACTAACCAAAAGGTTACAAATAATATTATCTTTAATGAGTCTTTTTGTGTTAAGGACTTTAAAAAAGAATATAATTCTTACAAAGGAAATGCATATGGTATGGCAAATACGCTTTCTCAAACTGCATTTCTTAGACCTAATCTAAAGAGTAAGAAAGTGAAAAATCTCTTTTTTACTGGACAGCTAACAGTTCCAGGTCCTGGAGTTCCACCTTCTTTAATATCTGGTAAACTCGCAGCAGACTTAATAAAAAAACAAATTAAAAATTAAACACATGAAATCAATCTTCGACAAAGTTTCCAGAGAATGTAGTAAGTTGGTTACAACCTCTTATAGTACATCGTTTTCTATGGCAACGAAAATGCTTTCTGACAATATAAGGCAAGACATCTATAACATATATGGATTTGTGAGATTTGCTGACGAAATCGTTGATACGTTTCATAATTATGACAAAGCAGTTCTATTTGAAAAATTTTCAAATGATTTAGAAGATGCACTTGAAATGAAAATAAGTTTAAACCCAATCCTTAATTCATTTCAAGAAACTTACCACAAATACAATATCGAAAAACACATGGTAGATGCTTTTATGAAGAGTATGCATCAAGACCTTTTTAAGCAAAAGTATTTGACTCCCGAAGAATATAAAGATTACATATACGGTTCAGCAGATGTAGTTGGCTTAATGTGTTTGAAAGTTTTTGTTAAAGGAGACGAAAAGAAATATAACGAACTTAAAGACTCTGCAATGAGCTTAGGCTCTGCTTTTCAAAAAGTAAATTTCTTGAGAGATTTAAAAGCCGATTTTGAAGACTTAAGTCGTACTTATTTTCCAAATACGGATTTAAATCACTTGGATGAAGCTTCAAAACAGGCTATTATTACTGATATTGAAGAGGACTTTACTAAAGGTTTAGCGGGAATTAAAAAATTGCCTCTAGAAGCACGTTTTGGTGTATTTATGGCGTACAGATATTACAGTAAATTACTAGATAAACTTAAGAAGACGCCAGCTTTAGAAATAAAATCTGCTAGAATAAGAGTTCCTGATTATAAAAAGGTAGAACTTCTAACCAGAAGCTATGTGAAATATCAATTAAACTTACTTTAAATTTCTAACCCAAATGCAAACATTTATTTGGATATCTATTTTCTTTGGAACATTCTTTATAATGGAATTCAATGCATGGTTTACACACAAATATATTATGCATGGTTTTTTATGGAGCCTTCACAAAGACCATCACAACAAAGACCACGATAGTTGGTTTGAGCGTAATGATGCTTTTTTTATTTTTTATGCTGTAGTAAGTATGACCTGTTTCTATTTATGGGGTGAACAAAATATGTGGTATTGTCTCCCAATTGGTATTGGGATAATGGCTTATGGCTTGGCCTATTTTATTGTCCATGATATTTTTATTCATCAGCGTTTTAAATGGTTAAGAAATATTGATAATAAATATGCTCGTGGAGTTAGACGAGCTCACAAAATTCATCACAAACACTTGGGTAGAAATAAAGGTGAAAATTTTGGGATGCTTATCGTTCCAAAAAAATATTTTAAATAGAATAAACAGAAATCGTGTATTTGTTTTTAGCTTTAAAAGCTTAAATTTTCTGTACCGATTAGTTTGTTATAAATAAAACTTAACATCTTGCCTATCTTTATTATACAATTGCTCTAAGAATGGCACTCCGGTAATACAAAGTGGAAACCAAGTTGTTCGGAAATTAAAACAATTACTTTTTCTTCAGCTTCATTAAAATCACATGGTGTATTATAATCGTTATGAAGTAATATTAAATTCCGAACGAGAGCGAAAGTAAAATATCGGTAAGTTTAGAATCTATTTGTGCGCTTTCTCTAAAAGTAGGAGCATCAGAATATAATAACTTGTTTTGATCTCTCTGGCCATAAACAAAAGCCAGATCAATTGCAAAGTCTCCAATCTTGTATCCTAACCCAAGTGAATAAACCCTATAATCACCTAATATCGAATCGTCTGTATATGGACTTTCTTCAAATCGATAACCACCTCTAAAACTGAATTGATTATACCTGTATTCAGCTCCAAATCTATACGTATTTGAAACGCTTAATAAG
>ERZ1047472.1464-NODE-1464-length-18295-cov-12.243092_pt1 | contig 18295 bp, 34 predicted proteins | sample MGYA00383095_ERZ1047472 | MGnify/ENA primary metagenome ERZ1047472 (study PRJEB29581, sample SAMEA5548365) | metagenome | biome: marine; feature: coastal; material: water | depth 1 m | study: Short-term variability in the microbial, nano- and picoplankton... | reverse complement strand
GTGGTATAAATAATACATATTATTTTGTTATTTTATCGTTATACAAATGTAAGTTGTGTGCAAAATGGTAATAAGTACCTATCTCATATCCTGTCCTCTCTGCAACTAATTCCTGTAGCTTTGAAAAACAATACTGATCATTACAGAAACCGTACCAGAGATCATTAGATCGCATTACAACTGACATATTTAGCTTATTATTTAATACTGTAAACTGAACCGCGTAAGTACATGGAGTATCTTTAGCGTAAGTGCTATGTTCTTTACCATCGTATATACTTATTGCTGCGTGTCTAGTATTAGGATTATCTTTAAGCTTTGCAACTACATAATCTAATTGGTAGTTACGTTCCCATTGCCAACCGTAATTAGATCTTACCTCGTTATTACTGTCAACCATTCGTTGCCATATCTCAGGTACTTTACCGTATATGTCTCCTAGTTTGTCTACATTAGGATTACCTGACAAGTACCATTGCCATTCAGCTTCTGCATATTCATCATTCCATTTTCTGTGTTCAGCTAATATATGATTCCACATAGGTTTTTCAATATAGAAACCTATATTAAATAAAGCCATTGTGTTATCAAACTTAACTCCGTCCCACATTATTTTAGGAAAAAAATAATTAAAAGCATCACTTGCTGTTTCAAATTTTGTTTTTATCATAATAAAATCTATATAATTCAAATATTTTTTCGTTAATTTGTTTACCGTTGTATTTAAATGGTGATCGTTTTTTAGCTCCATTAACCTCTACATCAATCCACCAGTAGTAATTATCTTGTTCACTACTTGCGGCCCATGGAGTTATTTTTATTCCATTGTTTATACACCATCTATATGCCTCCGTGTTTTCATCAGTCCATTCAGGTCCTAATATGTTGACCTTTTTCTTACGCCAAGCATTCATTAATCCCAAGGCATTTGTTCGTCATCAGCCATCGTTGCTAACACGTGAGGTACAAAACAACCCGATCTTGGTTCCCATTTAAAATGAGCTTCAGCTCCGTTTTCACCTAAGTTTTGAAACTTAACTTTTAGTATTTTAGCTTTAACAGTTTTTTCTTCATAATTTCTGTGAACTAATATACCGTGATAACTAGCATCGTACCATTCACCACCACCTTTAATGTTATACATTGTAGGTTCTTCAATATTACCATCTTTATCTCTGTACATCTTGGTTGGATGGGCTACTATAAATACTAACACATCATACTTTTTTGCAAAAGATTCAATCTTAGTTAAATATTCCATCGTGTAACGGTTTACGTCCTCAGTCTTACAATCAACGTCTCTGATCTTATTAAATGGATCTATAACAAGACATTTAATACCTTTACGTTTAACAAGCTCAGCACCTTTGCGTAATACTGATTCTAATGTATATCTTTCCATATCAATATGAAAAAAGTTGTCATTACAATGATCAGCAATCTTATTCCATTTGTCTGAGTTTATATCATTTCTACTAGGCATATCTTGCCATATCTTACGCATAAGCTTATGAGCATGTAAATATGTAGGAGCATTTTCAGGACTAGCAAAAGCTGTTTTCCATTGATACTTTTGGTTATAACCTACAACCATCTGGTCAACGAAGTCAGACTTTCCGCTAGATGGTATGCCAGTAACAGTGATAAACTGCCCAGTATAAGTACTAAAAATATCATCAAAATTAGGAATACCAATTTGGTAACCTGGTTTGAAACCATTTTTAACAAAGTCTGTAATTTCATCTTCTATATCTTTAAATGTTTTTACGTTTTCTAACGGTACAGGTCTTGCGCCTTCAATACGTTTAGCTAATTTGTCTTTGCCATATTTAATTAAATAATCATTTGCATCTTTACAATCTTCAAACGTAGTTAAGAAACAAACTTCAGCTCCAAGACGTCTAATTAATTCTTGTTGTAAAGCTAAACCTGGTTCATCGTTATCTACTGCTAGTATTACTTTTTCTTTATCTTCAAAATAATCTATACAGTTATCTAAATAGTCTAAGTTGTTAGAATTTAGAGTTGCACCGTTAGGAACTGATATTGCATTTTTAATACCAGCTTCATGTAATGCTAACACGTCCATCTCACCTTCAGTTATTACACATGTATCATAACCTACTGTACTATTTATATTATAAAATACTTTTTCAGCACCTTTATATAGTTTAAAGTTTTTTCTACCGTCTCTGTATTTAACATTAACTAGTTCATCACCTACTATATAATTAAACTGAATTGTATTCTCGGACTTGCCGGTCTGTGGCATATACTCAGGACCCTCACCGACACTACAGTCGGTAAGAGTTTGCTGAGATATACCTCTTGTTTTAAACCATTCAACTATCTTGCTAGTGGGAGGGTTGATCTTTGCCTCCTCCGGTCTAATATAGATTTTTTCACTAGCACCTTTTCGTTGATAAGAGTGTAGTTGGAATGATGAATCACAATGATGACAAGTACCCAGACCACGTTCCCAATCATAACTAGCACATTTAAGCTTTTGATTTTTCGGTTGTCTATCAGACGAACACAGGGGACAAATCCCCTGCGCTTTACCTACATCTAAATTATGTTGGTTGAACTGGTCGATTAAAAATCCATTAATCTCCGTACTGTTTACTTGCATATGTTACTATTTAAAATGGTAAATCATCTTCTAAAACATTTTGATGCTGTGGCACAGGTGGTGCCGCTTGCTGCTGTGGGTTATCAAACTTTTTGACTTCTCCGTTGGTCCATACTAATTTTACATTACCTAAATATGTTTTGGCTTGTTTCGCTTCACGTTCTTCTTTGCTTTGCGACACGATTACCGGACCTTGATTACCAAACTGATCAAGTTCATCATTAAGAGTAATACTAATAGGTAAATACTTACCTTTCTTACCGATGATAATCTTGTCTTTTGGTATTTCATTTAGGTTAATGCTTGCTGCTAATATTAATGCCATTATATTGCTGTTTCAAATAGGTTATTAAACATCTGACGTAAATCGCTAGGGTTTACACCAGTTCTTCTTCTGAAGTTGTCTGCTTTTTTAGTGTAAGGATGTAGACCATCTTTAGAACTATTGTTTACATAGAATTCAGTTACAGGAAAATTCATTCCAGTGATTGCACATTGTTTTGCTGTTGCTTTTTTTCTTCTTGCCATAATAATGGGGTTTAAAGGGTTTTACTAATAAAATATTGTTTCGGATCGAAACTGTCTGTCTTATAAAACAGATCGTAAGCCTCAACGGCTCTTTTAACCTTGTCCTGCCCTGATTCATAGAATTTAGGGGAACAGTCGTATATACCTATTTGATGAGTCTTTTTGTCTATAACAATAAACATAAACTCGTAACCAAATAGACTACTATAAATATAAGCTTGGCTGTCGTAGTTGTACTTAGATGCTGAATATCTAAACTTCTGAAGATCTGCTGTCGTCTTTAAATCGATGATCAGTTTTTCGTCATGGTTTACAATGTCGGCTTTTCCTTTCCACATTTGACCTTCAAGCTCTATAATACCAGGTTGTTCATATTCAACATTACCTGTTATTAAACTTTTACACACGTCATTACTCATGATTTTTTCTCTCATTAATTCTATTGAATCAACCTCGTGTTGTAACAGGCATAACTCTCCTCCAGCTATGTCTTTATAAGCTTTTGTATTTCTAGTAGATGATTTCACAACTTTATACTTTTCAAGCTTGTTAGGCTCTAGTATTGCTGTGTGAAAATAACCACCGACTAAAAATGCCGCCGATGGTTTTGACTGTTGTCCAAGTGCTAAAGGGTTGTTTAATAAAGCTGATATATCAGAATTACTAAGGTACTTTTTACCAAAGTCACCATAATAATGTTCATCAATTTTAAGCTTTTCTAACACCTCTTGTTTAGTCATACTATAATGTTATTTGTTTTTCAATTTCAGGAGTTACATTATATTTCTTCTTGATAGCATCGAGCTTTCCACCGGCTTGTACAAAGTCTTTAGCTTTTTGTATAGCTGCTTTGTTCATTGTTAAGCCGTTAGTTGCATCAGCATCTTGCGTATCATCAATTAGGAATAAATTACCTAATGCATATTTCTTCCCATAACTTGAAGCAGTACCGAACTGCTGTGGTGTTTGCATACCTTTTTGATTAAGATCAACACCTACTAAAGCTTTAGCAGCTATAGATGTGTCACCATCAGATATTCTTGCACAGCTTTCTATTATAGGCATAGGACTAGTTTCGATAAGTTGTTCTTGTATCGTTACTGTGACTCCTAGTTCTATTAAATAGGGTTTTGTTGCTTCAAGGATGTCTTCGGCTGATCGGAAGTAATATTTGCCGAATGAATTAAATCTACTTTTCTTCGATTTAAATTTGGTCTGGATTTGGGCCAGTTTTTGGTTTAAGGTCATAGTTATATAATTACATATTTAAATTAAGTTTTACATAAGTAAACTACAGATAGTCAAGCACTTGCGAGTGATCAACACTATTAATTAACTTATCTACAGCTTGTTTTTTTAGCTCTGAAACACGTACATAAGCACTGCTTCCTTCAATCTTCAAAATGTCTGCTATTCTATTAGCTGAATGCTTTTCACAGTCTAATCCATAGCTTAATCTTAGTACATTGTATTCTCTTTCGTTTAGATGTCGTTTTAATAAACCAGTTAAATATACATTTAATAAACCTATATTGTAAGGCTCAGACTTGTCTGCTATTTGATATATCATAGACTCTTCATCATCTTTAGGTTTTTCATCAATAGATAAAAACATACTATTAAAAAACAATGCAACCATACGATGATCTTTGCCGTTATCCTTACGTATTTCATTTAGTTTATGTTCTGGTATTCTTATATCACCTCTATTTTTATCAATAGCACGTCTGATACCACCTTTAATACGTTTAGACAAAAAAGATTTTAATGTTTTTTCTTGATCATCAGATTCTTCTAGTCTTAACCAGTCTATTCTACGTACAGCTTTAGTCAAGTTTAAATTACCTTCTTGTATTATATCGTTTATACTCATAACACCTGATGCTTGCTGTGTTGTCGCAAACTTACGGCCTATGTTTTCTACTAGAGGTAAAAACTTATATGTTAACTGTTTTTCTGTTAGTTGATTCAATGGTATTTCTTCATCAGGTTGACAAGCAATAACATCTTTTTTATATCTAACATAGTTAGGTACGTTATATTTTTTCATTTTCCATATTTAAAAGTTCTTTTTCTTTTTTAAGTTCATAGCCCATATTTCTATGTATTGTTCTAACAGAACATTTAAGAGATGAGGCTAATTTTGTAATAGTTATTTTTTGGTTCATGTCATTAATATCTAGCATGCATTGGTATATGTCATCTTGATGTATACGTTTAGTTTTACCTATAAGTTGACCTACAATAGTTAATTTTTCTGACAAGCTTAAACCGCTATTGTCATTAAATATAACTTTTCTTAGTTTGTTTTTAGGTGGTTCTTCAAGGTCACACATGCTTACATCATATACCATTCGTTTTAATAACTCTGCAGGTATATCAAACGCAATAAATCCATATTTATAATTTGCTATAGTCTCTGCTAAGGCAGTAAACTTATTCATATCAAGTTTAGGATTTAAATACCACAATACTAACAAATGCCATTTTAAACTTTTGTATGTAGTTATTTTAGCTTTACTACGAAACAAATCATAGCATTCGTAAGTACCGTTTTCATAAAACTTACCGTACTCAAATTCTAAGGTAGGTTTATCAGTGATAGGATTACGTCTGTATACAATCCGCCTCTTGTTTAGATATTGTAAGTAACGCGGTATTGATACGTAATTGTGTGACATTAGCCTCTTACTCTCTTATTATTAGACCTATTGTCACGTTTTGGCTTTTGAAAAGCTTTAACTTTTGTTTTTATTTTAAAAACATCTGATGACATTAAATGTTTTACATTAGTTACTGTGCTCATATAATTCTATTTTTACGTTAGTCCATTTGCCTCCCTTCATTGTCTCGTCGACCAGGAAGTCTATTCTGTTAGTCCATCTTTTATTCATTCTATCTCTTATGACCCAAAGGCCATTCATATCACCTGCATTGCTAACAACAACTACAGTATTCATTTTAAAACCTTTAGCTTCAAGATCCCGAGATACAGCAATTATTCTGTGTATCCCAGGATTGTTCATATTAATTTTAAAATTTGTAGCTGTTCTATCAGGCGTGCTGTCTGTTTGAGACGGTGTTGCGTGATATATCGTAGCGGTCACAGTCAAAAGGGTACTCAGTATAAGGTTTTTCATTTTTATTAATTATAGTTTTCTTATCATTAATATAGTAATTCCAATAAGCTTTAACAGAATTACCTTCAACTTTATATTCATCAGGCATACACTGTGGCGGTTGTGTAAAACCGGTATGCAGTATACCACCTGGATATTTAGCTAATGGCTTTTTACATTTAGTAATAGTTAAATGTGTTTTACCATAACGCTTAGTATACTCATCGCCAAGAGCAATCATGTAATGGTATAGCCAATAATAGTTTTGACCAGACTGTCTAGCCCATATGGTAGACGGGTGATTTACATGTGCTTTCTTGTAAGGTATATCCTCACATTCATCATCAAGGTTATACATGCGATGAGCGGTACATAGCATTTGTGCTGCTTCGAGTATCATCTTAACTTTATGTTTGTCATAATGATAAGCGGCAGCTTCATAAGGATCAGGGTGTAAATAAAATATATTCATGTCTTATTTACTCTGTTATAATGTTGATCAAGTAGCATATTGGCAACTTCTATGCTGATCATATTGTCGTTGTATAATTGCCATACTAACTTACTCATAATTTAAATATTCTAATTCGTTAAACACTTCTTGATAGGTGCAGTTTTCTCTTACAGATTCATATCCATTAAAGTTTCTAAACATTACAGACATTTCATAATTACCAAAATACCTGTTTAATATTTTCCACTCCGCGTGCTTGCTTCTAGGTTTTACTTTAATATTACTCATAGTTACGAATAGTTTTAAACAATGGGTGTCTGTAACTACCGTACTGAGTACGTTCGAAATAAGTAAACGTAGCTCGTTTGCCTATGTAGTCATGAATATTATTTAGTATATCAGCTAAATCTTTGTAGTTGTAACCTTTACCTGGAGGGCAACCAAACTCTATACCATCATCATCTTGCATTAAAAACTTGCCAAGAGTACCTTCACGCTTGCCTTTGCCTATTTCGTAACCTACGATAGTAGCTTCAGTGTCGTTAAAGTCTTTAAACTTTTGTAAATTGTAAGATCGTTTTTGCTGATAAGGCTTATCTAGACGTAATATAGAGCCTTCGTAACCGTTATTTAAGTTGTATTGATGTCTTAACTTTGCGGCTTCCATAGAATTAACTAGATTAGTTTCTACAAATCTAATAGATGCATCATAGAAATCAGCACAAACTAGTTGATCAGCTCTGTAACTATAAGGTTTATCCATAACTGTTTCTATATAGTCATAGCAATGAAACTGTATAAGATGTTGAGCATTACGTCTATCTTCTTCGGTTGGCTTTTGTTTTCTAACTAGAGATACAATCTTTTCGAAGTCATCTTTGAGCTTATGGTTGTATAATTCACCGTCGAGTGTGACGTCTACATTAGCATAGTCGAAGAAAAATTTTCTTAATGATAGTTTAATGTGTTCAAGATTGTGAAATTCTTTACCTGTACGTGAAAAACATCTAATGTTTTCTTTGTCGTCGACGTATATAACACAACGTATGCCGTCAAGCTTTGGTTGAATGTATACTTTCTCGGACCAGTCGACAGGTTTTTTGTCTACTTTGTATGCGAGCATTGGTTTAATCATAATTTATCTATTTTATTTTGAATTTTAGTTATTTTATTTTGTATTATTGCAGCTTTTCTATATTCTTCATCATCTACATATTTATTTTGTATAAGACAAAGTCTACCTAGTTCATCTTGCAATATTTCTCTGTCAGTTAATGACTCTGGTGCAATCTCTTCATCTACATATTTAATACCATATGTAGCAGTGTCAGGGTCAATAAACTCTTTGTATAGATCGAATTTAATTCTATCTAGTAGCTTTTCGTATTCTTTTTCTGTCATTAATAAGGTAATTTTTTAGGGTTTGCTAAGAAGTATCTTATATCAGCTAATTGTTCTTCTAGTGTTTCAATACGTACTAACATTTCTTTTAACGTGTATTTTTCACCGTCCATATGTGACTTAACGCCACCTGTAAGGTTACCTATATCCACAATTATATCTTCTTTAAACATATTATTATTATCCATCGTATTTCGTATTTAGTTTGTAATTCTCTTCTGCATGACTGTCTACTAAGAACTTTTCAGTCCAATTAGTGTAGCCCATATTGTCTTGCTTATATCTGTATATAAGTTTATCAGGTGTACCCACAAACTCACACACATTATTGTATTGATTGTAAGCACTTAACCATACATCAGACTTACCTGTCCATATAATCCATGTGTACTCATGATCTACAGAGTCAACATTAGGATATAAGTATTGACTATTATAATGAAAGTCATACACTAAATGCGATGCTATTCTTGAACCATCACCGAAGTTTTTAAAACCTCTATAATCTTGCATGTGATTAATCCAGTTAGCAAGCTCTATACCTCTCCACTCAGGATAACCGTCATGGTGCAGGTACATGTGAACATAAGCTTTATCGCTAACCAATTGAGGTTTAAGCGCAAAGCCTGCTTCGTGATCTTCTGCGTATGATCTATCGACGACCATTGTCATATTTCTAGTACTCATACTAATTCTTCTCCTATGCTGACTATTTCAGCGATTATTAATACTGCCACACCTAAAGGCAATGATGACATTAGGATACTAAAGCCCATGACTCTTATCACTGACTTAGTTAAACTAACTTTAAAATGAGGTGTAAGTTTACTTTTAAATCTATTCATATTATTTATTTTAATCTAGTAAAACCATGTAAGCTTTACTGTTATGTGTTCTAAACCAGCTTAAACCATCTTGCCAGTTTTTTATAATTTTATCACTTAATAAATTAGATGGCATCATAGCACATCCCATTATAAAGTCATACATACTTAATTCTAAGTTGTTTAGTTCGTAGTTCTCGCCTGAAAAAGGATTTGTTACTGTTTCGCCTTTGTCGTATACTGTACCGTTGAACCATTTAGGTAATTGTGTTTTGTTTTTCATAATCTAAGTAATCTATTCTTTCGTGATCTTTTTCTATTAATGATGCTATATAATCCCACACTTCACGTTGTTGTTTTGTGTGCCTCAATACACCTTCTAGTTGGTCTATTGTAATAAAAGGCGTATTATCATCTTTTATTTCTTGCTTTAGCCTGCTAATGTCAGTGTCTATACTGTATATATTAGCGAAAGCTTTGTCATGTGCTAAGTTTTTTACTCTTGTATTCATTATTTTATGATTATAGAATTACCATATAATAAATCTTGAGCAGATAACTTGTAAGTTGGTATGTCACAATATACTGATATATCAGACACTTGACTAACTGTTAAGTCATACCATGACGTGTTAGACATAAGTGCGTACTTAAGTCTTTTAGCACTAGAGTATTTTCTAGCATTTGTTTGCAGTGACGACTTAAAACCTGGTTTTAGTCTGTCATAAATTGTTTTTAATCTCATATTATTATTATCTGTTTTAATTCGTATTTAGTCTGTATTATGTCTAACTCTTGAATGATTTATTAATTCTTCAATTTCATCTTGCAAGTTTATAAGATCCATAGCAAGCATTTGCATGTCTTTAAGACCATTTACCTCGTAGATACTTAAGTTTTCACTCACTTCATTGTCTTCAATAGCGGACACACAGTCAGCCATTGCTCTTGCAGTATTCTCGAATCTGCAGTAACTCATATTTGGCATATTTAATTATTTAATGTTAGTTGCGGGAGAAGGAATCGAACCTACGACCTTTGGGTTATGAGCCCAACGAGCTACCTCTGCTCTATCCCGCATTTAGTGGTGACCAACCTATGAGCAATGTCGTAAGCTTCTCACGGTGAATGCAACGTGTGACTAATTTCACCAGTCTGTAGTGGAAGTGGGCGGAATCGAACCGCCGTTTGAGATTGCTACCGTTAATTTGTCGGTTCTAAAATCTCACTTACCTTATCACTCCCTTTTCAAGGCACCAGTTGTGGACAGGTAGTTACCTAGTATTGTCATTTATCCACACTTTCTGTTTTGTTGAAAGGTTTAATAACTGAGATGCTCTAAGGAATACTCCCGCTGAGTCTTATACTCGTTAGGCTTACTAACGTTGTGCCCTTTCAACTAACGTGACCTGTATGCCGCCACCTTGATTGCTAGCTATTCACTTATGTGCGTGTAATACACTTCCGTATGATCACATATGCCCGTCGACAGTCGTCGCCACATACACACCTAATTAAGCTACTCGTCTAGCTTCTTTTATTTTCTACGCCAAGCTTTGTGTACCTGATCACTTAGTTCTTGACTTACTACTTGTATTTCTAGAACTTGTTTGTTAGCAATAATAGGTATATAGCTATATTGCTGGGTTGAACTACAGTTTACACAATTTGAATAACCTAATGCTATTCTGCCTGCCGGTATTTTGTTATTACATTTACATCTCATATTATTATTATCCGTTTACAATCGTATTTAGTTTGTAATTAAATCGTCTATAATATTCTACTTCAAGCCTTTCAGCTTCATACTTAGTTATTTTAAGTAGTTTAATGTGCTTATGTCTTAGTTTTTTAGTTTTCATCTAATCCTGAATGTAATTTTTCTATTGTAGCACACATAATCATGTGCATTAATTGGTTGTATTCGTCACCATTTAGTTTGTTATGATCTAGTTCTGAACCATCAATAGCCCACTGAACAGAGTCATATAACGTTTCTTTGATGTAAGAGACTTGAGCGTCTGCTATTTCATCTATAATTTTCATTTTACTCATGCTTTATTTATTATTTTTAATTGTTTTAAGTCATATTTCTGTGTGTTTTCACGCCACATTTTGTGCATTGTGTACTTACTTGATTGAGTATACGATGTTTTACCTTTAGTTTTAACATTTTTCCATTCACGATCAGTCAAACCACTGCATTCACCATGCACTTTGTTGAGTTGATAGTGCTGAAATGCACGCTTACGTCTGCTATTTTTAGAGTATTCTAGTAACTCACGCATGTTTTTACACATATATTCTATCATTTATGCGATAAAACGAAGTGTAATCTGTGTACTCTATGTTTTGACGTAGTGGAGTAAGCACTTGGTAACCTTTGTCTGTTTCTAACAGAACATTACCTGTTTCTTGATTGAATTTAATTGATTTCATATATAATTATTATCTTGCTTTGTTCGTATTTTGTTTGTAATTTCTTATGTAGAAGTCTAGCATAAATTTCATTCTTGCCATAGTATTCCAGATTTTAACTCTAGTAAAACCTTTGTAAGTATATGTTTTAAGTGTACCTTTGTCAGTTAGAAACATTTGTCTTTGCTCTCTTTTATAAACTGGATTTAGTTGATAGTTAGATGAGCAAGAGTTTACATTTCTTACATAACCTGATTTGTAACAAGCAAGTCTTAGATTGTTGCCATTTGGCCATCTTTTTCTTGCTGGTACAGGAAATTCAAACTCACGTGTACCATTTATTGCTTGTCTTTGAGTAGTTATCTCTTTGATATTATACTCTATTAGTAGTCTTCTAGCGAAAGAATCTTCTAACATTTGATTTTCTTGTTGCCAAGTGTATTTATTTGTCATATTATATATTATTTAGTAATTCTTCTTTGTCAAAACCTTGCTCTATTGCAAATTCTAGTGATCCTTCACCGAATTTTTCTTCAAACAATTGTTCTTTTGTTTTATCCATTGTAATTAGTATTAAAGTTAATTGATTTAGCTACATTTTGTCGCCATTGCCACTCTTTCTTGCGATATTCATAGCTATTACACCATTTTTTGACAGCAGTAACTTGTGGTATTGCACCATATTTTGCTTCATAGTCAAGACATTGTTGTAACTTTGCTTTGATTTCTGAAGCGGGATAGTCTATATATTGTTTATTCATATTATTATTATCTATTTTTAATCGTATTTAGTTTGTAATATAAGTATAGTGTTAGTAGTAAGTTTAATACTGTTATACTTATGTTTATATAGTCATTATAAGAATGATCAAACACTAAATGATTTTGTAAGTCAGTTTGAATAGTGTGTAATTCGAGTGCGTCATTTAATTCTGCACCTGTAAATACTTTTATTTCTTGCATATTATATTGAATTTTGTTGGTGAGTTTCTATTATACCAAGAACATCTGCTCTTGTTAGTTTATCTTCCATTTGTAAACCAATTGCCCAAGTGAGATCGATTTCTTTACCGTAATGTGTATTTAAAGTATATATCATATTATTATATTTATTTATTAGTTGACATGGTGAGAATCGAACCCACCTATACACCATGATGTCAGTTACTTGTTCGCAATTTATACTGTTAGAAACAAGTGGAACTCGCAGTAGTGACTACACTAATTCTTTATCACGTAGTACAACTGGAATATTATTAGTTGCAGTGTATGATTTGTATTTGATGAAACACGCCATTTTTTCTAGATTACTTTTCATAATGTTGAAAGCTTTGTCGTGATTGTACACATACTTTTTACCTTTTTTGTTAGTGAATTCGATAGTTACATTTTTACCTACTAGTGACTGTCTGATGACAAATCTTTTTGAAATTAAATTACTCATATTATTATATTTATTTATTATTAGTTACATTTATATTATCTGTTGTGTGTCGTATTTGGTTTGTAATTATATATATTTGTTAGTGTATATTTGTTTAGTTAACATTAGTGTGTAAGAGGTATGGCACGCGAGTGCTAATTAACTTACATTACATTAATATATATTAGTGAAACTCGTTATATATTGACAGAACTTGTTGTTGTTCTTGTTTAGTTAGTTGAAAGACATTCTTGTCTGGGAATAGTTGCTTAGATATTCTGATTAAAGCGGATTGATTATACATATTATTTATTTTAATGTTAGTCGCAATAACTCTTATTGCTTACATATATATTATCTACATGTACTCGTATTTGCTTTGTGAAAAGGTAAAACATTTTTGTGGAATAGTGAGAAAAAGTGGCCCGTGGGGCTAAAATAAGTCGTTTTCCGTAACAGGCTGGTAGTCAGGGGGATAGTAGCAACACTTTAATTCCCTATAATTAACAGCTTTTCAGAATGAAAACTGTGACATAAGGCTATTAAGGTATAAGAGTAATAGGCTATTGTCACACTATTAAGATATACATCTATATATAAGAGTAAAATCAGTGCAAAACGTGTAATATTACTTACCATAGCGCGCTTCATAAAAAGTCCGTAAAAGAATAATGCAAATAAAAAAAGAAAAATGGCAATAATCTATTCATACCCCACTCTAGTACCACAATTAGGCGACAAAGTGCTTGGATCAAACATCGTAGATTCAGCAGGACAGCCAGTTTTGGGTAATCCCACGGTACAATACACTCTAAACGATATAAAACTACTAGTTGATCAAAACTATGTACAGCAAATAGAATCATCTTCGGCTGTTGCTTCGCAATCATCTGTGGTAAACCAGCCTTATAGCATACAATTTGGTGCAGAGACTGGTACAGCTGTTGATAATGTACAATTATTAAAAACAAGCGGAAGCGATGTTGCTGCTAATAAGATAAAATTCAACACAGCAGGTACATATGAAGTAACATTAACATATTCTGTTGGTGTTAACCAAGGAGCTAACACGCCTTACTTAATATTTAGAACATTGAAAGATGGTACAACGCAAGAAGGTCCAACTGTTGTTGTAAATGAGGCTTTTCCTACAATAAACACACCTATCCCACTTATTATTCCAGTTACAATACATGTAACAGAGCCTTGTTATTACAATTTTCAAATGATGCGTAGTAATGCTGGAGCAAACGATGGTGGTTTAGTTAAAAACGGTACACCACTAAATGTTTCAGGTGTTACAGAGCCTAGCATAGCAACAATAAAAATATCTAAACTAATATAACATGGCAATAATATATACATACCCTGTAGTAATACCAACATCTAATGACTTAGTATTAGGTACAGATGTAGATGCGCAGGGAAAACCTACTAAAAACTTTACTATACAAAGTATTATTGATCTTGTTACTGTTTCTGGTAATGATTTACAAGCTGTATTAGATAATGGTAATAGTGCAACACAAAACATAGTATTAACAGGTAATATATCAGCTACACAATATACGGACGGAACAATGAGTATTGTTGGAGGTACAGCTACTGGTTTTTCTAGTGTAAGCTCAATTGATTTTGCTGGTAATTTAACAGGTGTTATAAAAACTGGTTCAAGCATACAAGGTAGTGTAACAGGTGTAACACAGCCAGTTGGTACTGATAATACAACATTAGCAACAACAGCGTTTGTCCAAGCTAAAGTTGATCCTTCTATATTACAATACCTAGGTGATTCAACAGGTCCTTTTGATTTAAATCTTGTAAATGATGATTTTAAAATATCAGGCACGGCAAATCAAATAGAAACAACAGCAACAACAGTAGGAGGTAATGTAGGTACTATAAATTTAAAGTTTCCAACAACTGGTGTAACTTTACCAGATGGTTCAATTGCAACCACTCAAGCTATATCAGATGATTCAACTAAAGTAGCTACCACAGCTTTTGTTAAAGCACAAAGTGATGCATTAGACCTAGATTTTACAGGAGACAGTGGAACATCATCAGTTCTTTTAAATAGTCAAACATTAGACTTTGAAGGAACAACTAATGAAGTTACAACAACAGTAAGCGCTCAAAAGGTTAAGTTTAGCTTACCTACTGATGTTACTATTGGAGGTATATTCACAGGTACTACATTTTCAGGTGATTTAAATGGGACTATAAATACAGCTACAACAGGTACAACTCAAACAGCAGGTGATGATTCAACTAAAATTGCAACTACAGCTTATGTAGACTCTGCTGCTGGAGCTAAAATATTACAATACCAAGGAGATACAGGTGGACCATTTGATTTAAATTTAAAAGATGATGATCTTGATATAGCTGGTGGAAGTAATATTTCTACAACAGCCGCTACTGTAGCCACAAACTTAGGCGTTATAACTATAGACTTAAATGATAACGTAACTATCTCCGGTACAAGTAAAGCAGACACATTTACAACTACAGCTGGTACCGCAACATGGGTAACAACAGTATTAGATGGATTTACAGCTATTACATCAGATTTATTCACTGGACCTTTAGCTGGTAATGCAAGTACAGCAACAGCTTTAGCATCGTCTGGAGCTATTTCAATTTCTGGTGATGCTGTATCAACAGGTGGTCCTCATACTTATACATCAGGTGGTGCTGTTACAATACCAACTACAATAGCTGATACTACAGTAACTGGTAAAGTATTAACAAACTTAGCAACTCCAACGTCTACAGCAATAGCAGCAACTGACACTATATTAGCTGCTATGGCAAAACTACAAGGTCAGATAAACGGTGTAGCTGGTAGTCTTGCTTTTGAAGGAACGTGGGACGCTAGAACAGCGGCTGAAGGTGGGGCAGGAACTCCTCCATCAGCAACTCCTGTAAACGGTCAATTTTGGATTGTTGATCCTGCTGGTAGTCAAGATTTAGATGGTATTACAGATTGGTTAGTTGGTGACTGGGCAATATATGTAGACAATGGTGCTGGTACAGACGCTTGGCAAAAGCTTGATCAATCAAACGAGGTTTTAGGATCTGGTGCTGCAAATAAAATAGCTAAATGGACATCAGCAAATACTTTAGCAACTGGTCTTATAGCAGATGATGGTACTACAGTTACTGTTGGTAACTCTGGTAACTTTATAGTTGAAGGTAATACAACACTTGGTGATGCTGATACAGATAGCACAACTGTAAAAGGTCCTGCTGTTTTTGAAGACACATTAAGAATAAACGAAGGTATTAGTTTAGGTGCTACTACCTATGGTACGTCTGGTCAAGTGCTGACATCAGGTGGTGGTGCTGCTTCGGTCAATACATGGACAACACCTACTACAGGTACAGTTGAAAGTGTGAGTGGAGGAACTGCTATTACAATTAGTGGAACAGCTGTAGATCCAGTTGTTAATGTAGATTATTCAGGGACCGACAATATAGTGTTAAGCGCTGGAACAGCGGTAACACCTGTAGGTGCAGATACTATAATTATAAACGATGCTACTACTGGAAATGTTGTTAAAGCTTTAGTATCTAACTTACCATTTGATACGTACAACAAGTGGGTGTTAACAGGTGATACTGGAACTCAAGACATATTATCTGGTAATACAGTTGATATTGCGGGTGGAACATATATAACAACAGCTGCTTCCGCAACTGATACGTTAACTATAACTCACGATGATACAAGTAGAACAGATACTACGTCTACAGATGCCCCAGCTTTTGGTGGCACATTTGATGCAGTAGCTAGTGTAACAAGTAATACTCAAGGTCATGTAACAGCGGTAGATATTCTTACAGTTACTTTACCTTCACCAGTTAATTTTACAGCTGCAACCGCACCTGGTTCTGGATCTCCTTCTGCTGGTACAGCTGGTTATGTCCCTGCTCCTGCGGTTGGAACAGGTACTGCTTCTTACTTTTTAAATGGTCTTGGGGCAATGGCTATTCCACCTAATGATGATGGTGTAACTTCTGTAACAGCAACTGCGCCAATATCTTCATCAGGTGGTGATACTCCTAACATAACTCACGATACATCTGGTGTTTCGGCAGGAACATATGAAACCGTAACTGTTGATGATAAAGGTCATGTAACAGCTGGTACCGACGTTAGTAGAGTTCAAAAAACAGTTTCTAAATCTTTAACAGTAGCACAGAGTTGGCAAGATATGTTTTCAGTATCAGCACTATTTGGAGGTATAATAAGTGATATATTTGTTAATAAAAAAATTGCCACTGCAGATGGATGTGCAGCTTTAGCTTCTTATATAGCACAAGCCGGTGCAAGTGGTACTTGGAATGGAAGTGTTGACTCACAAACAGCAGATAATCTAGTTTATAACACAGTGATAGATACTGCTAATGGGGAACTTGAAGTAAGATTTTTATCATACAACCCATCAAACATGAATGTAGGTTATAGATGTCAAGCTAGAGTTTTAAATACGCAAGGTAGTGTTGTTATATCTGTTAACTACAATGCATCAGGTGGTTCCTCTGGTGGAGTAACTTTTACAGATCTTACATAAAATAAAATATGGCTAATTTATCCAATATAAACAATAAGTTTATTGTACAAGACAATAGCAGAATACTTGTAAATAAAACAAGTGACACAGGCGCGACCTTGCAAGTTGGTGGTTCTTTATCAACCGACACTAGTGTTAGAGTTGGTAATGGTGTATTATATGTAGGTGATGGTGGTACAGCTACTGCTCGTATAATGGGTTATGGTGATACGGAAATGATCACTGGTGTTTCTGGAGCTACGTATCTTAGAGTTTCTGGAACTAGTACATTATCTGGTACTTTACAGGCTGGTCAATATATATTAGCAACTGGTTTAGCATATGGAGCTGTTAACAGTTATACACAAATAATAAATGGTTCAACTGGAGCTATAACAGGAACAAGCGCTAGTTTTTCAGGAAATGTTATTCTTGGTGGAGGTTATTTACAGCTTGATACTAACGACAATTCAAGGATATCAGGAGATAATGACTCAATTGATTTTATATTATGGGACAATAATTCTTCTTATCAAACAAGAATGGTTATTAAAGATACAGGAAACGTAGGAATTGGAACGAGTTCGCCCTCAAATAAATTAGACGTACAGATTACAACTTCTAATAGAACAACTTTAGAACCTGTTTTAAGCGTAAGTGCTAGTGGTAGTGGGCCTTATACTGGTTTTGGACCTAAAATATCTTTTGATTCTAATATATATTACGGAGCAGCTACAGGGAATCCAGCTGGTATTATTGAAACAGCTTATATAGGAGCCGTAATGGGCACTACTTATGCAACAAATAGTGATTTAGTGTTTGCTACTCGTGATGGTGCAACTTCTGTTACTGAAAAAATGCGTATACTTGGCAACGGCAATATAGGAATAGGAACGACTTCACCTAATACTAAATTAGAGATTTCAGGAAACGCATC
>ERZ1047472.1457-NODE-1457-length-18341-cov-14.748332_pt1 | contig 18341 bp, 17 predicted proteins | sample MGYA00383095_ERZ1047472 | MGnify/ENA primary metagenome ERZ1047472 (study PRJEB29581, sample SAMEA5548365) | metagenome | biome: marine; feature: coastal; material: water | depth 1 m | study: Short-term variability in the microbial, nano- and picoplankton... | reverse complement strand
CAAAGTTAGATAATTTAAAATATGATATGATACCTTCTGAAACCCGTTTAACAAACTCATTATTTTTAGCAGGTGATATCCAATTGAACGGGTCTTTAAACGCTGCCATAATTTCTGGTGAATGCGCTGCATTAGGAGTTATTGAAGCGATTACAAGATCTTATTAATATTTCCTTTTTTTAATATTTTATTGTTTAATGAAAATTTATATGAAATACTTTTATTTTGTATTTTAAATGAATCACTTAATTTTAATGAATATATTTTTTACATATTGTCTTCTTTTGCTAACTATCACTGTTACACAAGCTCAGATACCAGGAAAGGTTTTAGATAATGAAACTAATGCCCCACTTCAAGGGACTCGTATTTATAACTTACAAACAAATCAAGTTCAAATTACTGATGATTCAGGACGTTTTACGCTCCCTTCAGAAGGGGAGTATCGATTCCATAGAAAAGGATACGATCCAACGACTCTAACAATTAAATCAACTGAATTTTTCACGTTGCAGTTAAATTTAAGTGCATTAGGATTAAATGAAGTGATTGTCAATGCTAATCAGATTCCTAAAACACTTAAAAAAGCCATGACAACCATTGAAGTTATTTCTCAAAAAGAAATCAATAGGGGAAATGATATTAACATCGCTCAAGTCTTAAATAGAGCGCCAGGAATTTTTATGCAAAGTGGAGCCTTGAACACCAATAGGCTAACCATTAGAGGGATTGGTTCACGAACACTTTATGGAACTTCAAAAATAAGAGCTTATTTCAAAGATATTCCACTAACTAACGGCAGCGGAGAAACTACAATCGAAGACTTTGAGCTTGCTTCCATTTCAAGGGTCGAAGTGGTAAAAGGGGTCCCGTCTAGTATTTACGGTGCTGGATTAGGTGGCGCAATTCACCTAACACCAAAAAATTCCTCTTTAGATGAAACATCTGTTCACAGTCAATTGACAATAGGATCTTTTGGGCTGTTAAAAAGTAGCTTGAATTTTAACCATGGATCCACAAATAATAGCTATAGAGGTGTGTACAGCAATACGCATTCCGAGGGTTATAGGGACAACAACCAGTACGACAGACAAACCTTTACAATAGCTACCAACCATTATATCGATTACAAAAATGAACTCTCGATTGTAGCAAGCTATGTAGATCTAAAAGCATTCATTCCTAGTTCTGTAAATGAATCTACTTTTTTAAATTCCCCTACAGATGCTGCTTATACATGGGGTAAATCCAAAGGTTTTGAAGAATCAAAACGTGGATTATTAGGCATCACTTGGAGTCATGATTATCATCCGAAATTAAAACAAATAACGAGTTTATTTGGATCCTTTAGATTAGGTTATGAACCTAGACCATTTAATATTTTAGATGAACACACCATGGCCTATGGAATTAGAAGCCGTTTACTAGGAACGATACAATTGTTTGAAAATCCACTTAATTTTACTATGGGAGGAGAAAAATTTAATGATCACTATCGATCAAAAACATTTCAGAATCTATATGAAGATTTTCCATATGGAACAGGAAGTGTCAAAGGCGCTTCTTTATCTGATTTTAGAGAAGACAGATCTTATTACAATCTATTTTTAGAAACCAATTATGAATTGTCTAAAAATACTTCACTTGAATTCGGTTTAAATTATAACAGAACAATTTACGAGTTAAAAGATAACTTTATTGCTTCAGAAGCTAATCCAGATCAATCGGGTGCTTATTGTTTTAGACGTATTTTGTCACCAAAAATTGGTTTTTCGTTTTTAGCAAATAGTGACATTAGCTTGTATTCAACCATTAGTCATGGCTTTTCACCTATTTCTTTAGCAGAAACCTTATTGCCAAATGGGCAAATAAACACAAACCTAAAACCAGAAACAGGATGGAATTATGAGATAGGAACTAGAGGGACTCTCTTTCAAAATAATCTTCTGTTCAACGTTGCTTTGTATCGCTTAGATATCAGGAATCTTGTGGTGTCAAGGCGGTTAGCAAACGATCAATATATTGGAATTAATGCAGGCCAAACAATACATGACGGCTTTGAAATTGGACTTAACTATACCTGGGTTGATACAAACCAATTTGTTTTAAGCACATTCATCAATGGGACCTTCAATCGCTTTAAGTTTAAAGAATTTATCGACGGTGACGATGATTTCTCTGGAAATGATTTAACAGGAGTTCCATCAAAATTATTGAACGCTGGAATCGATTTTACTACAGAATTTGGCGTTTATGGATCTGTTAATTATCAACAGATTGGAAGTCAACCAATGTCTGACAGTAATGATTTGTATAGTGATGCATATGCACTGACCAATTTAAAAATTGGATATAAAAATCAGGACCTTAAAAAATTAAAGATTAATATTTTTGTTGGAGTGGATAACCTCTTTGGAGAGTCGTACGCATCACAGATTTTGATTAATGCTCGTAGTTATAACGGAAATCCACCCCGCTACTATTATCCTGGAACACCTTTAAATTATTATTCAGGAATCGAAATTAATTATGTATTATAAATTAGTATCATTAATTTTAACACTTAAATTCAGTTCTATGAAAAATTCAAACTTATTACTTATAATTAGTTTTATTTCTATAGTTGCCTGTGCTCAAAGGTATAAGTCGGTTGTAATAGCTGATGAACCTACAACCATTGATTACACAACCGAAGTGGTAGTTAATGAGCTCGATATCCCTTGGGGATTTGTTTTTCTTCCAGATGGAGCATTGTTAATCACTGAAAAATCTGGAGAGTTAATTCATTTTAATGCTGGAATGAAAACAATAATTAAGGGGCTACCAGAAGTATATTTACGTGGACAGGGAGGTTTAATGGATATTGAACTACACCCAAATTATAGAGAAAATGGATGGCTTTATATCACATATTCTTCTTCAGATGGAGAAGGTGAGGGCGGAAATACCGCCCTAATTAGAGCACAACTTATTGATACTAAATTAACGTCTGTGGAACGCTTGTACAAAGCGGAACCAAACTCTAAACGAGGACAACATTTTGGGTCTCGTATTGAATTTGATACAGATGGGTATTTGTATTTCTCTATTGGAGATCGTGGAAATAGAGATGTTAACCCACAAGATATAACACGAGATTGTGGAAAAATATACAGGCTCAACGACGATGGTAGTATTCCATATGACAACCCTTTTCTAGAGTTTCCAGGCGCAAAAACTGCTATATACAGTTATGGGCATCGAAACCCACAAGGAATGATTAGTCATCCTGATACAGGAGAAATTTGGGTACATGAGCATGGGCCAAGAGGAGGAGATGAAATCAACCGTATCAAAAAAGGGGGTAATTTTGGATGGCCACTGATCAGTTATGGTATTAATTATTCGGGAACAAGTTTTACAGATGATACGGATTTACCAGGGATGGAACAACCCTTGTTTTATTGGGTTCCTTCAATAGCGCCTAGCGGAATGGCTTATGTAACATCTGATATATATAAAGATTGGAAAAACAATCTTTTGATTGGTTCTTTAAAATTTGAATACATAGAACGACTAGTTTTAGAAAATAATAAGGTGGTTAAACGCGAAAAACTTCTTGAAGGAATGGGTAGGGTAAGAAACGTGCGACAAGGTCCAGATGGCTATATTTATGCATCTATAGAAGGTGTAGGTATTGTGAAAATTGTTCCAAACAAATAATAAATAGATGAAGTTATTAAGTTTTGCATTTCTATTAATCTGTATTTTTTTGATGATGTTTTTTAATTCTTTAAACGATACACACTATACATCATATAAAACTATAAAGAGTCAGAGTCAAAGCAAAGCACTTAAGGAGAGTATAAAGCGTGGAAATACAGTTTATTCAGACTTTTGTGTAAGTTGTCATTTGCCGAATGGAAATGGGGTTAATAAAATATATCCGCCTTTGGCCAATTCAGACTATTTAGAAGCAAACAGGTATGCAAGTATTAAAGGACTTAAGTTTGGATTAAAGGGAAAAATTAAGGTAAATGGTGTTGAATACAACAAATATATGCCACCAATGGGCCTTAGCGCTAAGGAAATTGCAGATGTGATGAATTATTCGAACCATAGCTGGGGAAATGCTTTTGGAAAAATAGTTACTGTCGAAGAAGTCTCTGAAATTAGATAAAGATTCATTTACTTTCATAATTTTTAGTATCCACATAATTCCTAATCAATATTTAATCTAATGACTCTATATTCTTAGACAGAATTCATTGTTCAATTATTAATTTTGTCCTATAATTTATATTATGTAAAATAGAATTTTTTGATTTACTATGTGCTCTATTGCCAATACTTTAGTAATTTTGTTGATATATAAATATGTTATGAAAATACTTACAGTTTTCCGCATAATTGCCTTTTTTGAAGGCCTAACTTATATTCTACTAATATTTGTTGGTGTTCCTTTAAAATACTTTAATGATAACGCGACAATTGTAAAAACTCTTGGAATGCCTCATGGTATTCTGTTTATGGCCTATATTGCGTTTGTAATTGTAATTCGTATGGACCACTTGTGGTTTAGAAAACATTACATTTTAATTACATTAGCGTCTATAATTCCATTTGGTACTTTTATTATAGAATACAAACTAAGAAAACTAAACTAAAACTATTATGGAATATTTATATAACCATTTAAATGATCTGTTACTTATCTTAAAGGTATCCTCTTATTTTGCAGATATAATTAGTCATTCAGTGTTATTTATAGGATTGGTCTTAATCATTATTTTAGTTGATTATATCATCCGTAAGACTTTATTAGCTACATTTTCTAGAATTGCAGCCAAATCAAAAACTAATTTTGATGATATTATGGTGATTAATAATGTGCCGCGTAATGTTGCTCATCTAATTCCATTTATCATTGCCTATAAGTTTATCCCTAACCTGTTTTTTGATAACATTTTTCTACAGGATTTTAGTAAGAAATCTATTTTAGTTATTGGAATTATCCTCACCTTAATTGGCGTTAGAAGTGTCTTAAATTCGGTCAAGTCCTACTTTAAAACGCTTACATATCTCAAAGATAAACCTGTAGATAGTTACATTCAAGTAATTATGATGTTTGTATGGCTTACAGGCATTTTTGCAATAGTAGCAATTATTTCAGGGATTTCATTTTGGGAGTTTATAGCTGGTTTAGGAACCGTTTCTGCTATCATCATATTAGTATTTAGAGATACTATTTTAGGGTTTGTAGCAAGTATTCAGGTGTCTATCAATGACATGGTTCGTATTGGAGATTGGATTTCTTTTGATAAATTTGGTGCGGATGGTGATGTGATAGAAATTAATCTTGCCACTGTTAAAGTTCAAAACTTTGATAATACAATCACAACCATTCCTACATATGCCTTGATCTCCGATTCCTTTAAAAACTGGAGAGGCATGGACGAGTCCAAAGGACGACGAATCAAGCGTGCTCTAAACATTCGAATGGAAAGCGTTAAAAACTTAAATCAAGACGAAATTTTTAAACTTTCTAAAATACAATTGATTTCTGACTATGTAATTCATCGTTCCAAGGAAATAGAAAGATATAACCAAACTAATTTAGTAGATAAATCACTTTTAATCAACGGAAGAAATCTTACAAATATTGGTTTATTTAGAAAATATATGGAAACTTATATTGAATCGCACTCAGCAATCAATAAAGAATTAATGGTCATGGTTAGACAGTTACAGCCAACAGCCTATGGCCTTCCAATCGAAATCTACGCTTTTAGTAGCGATAAACGCTGGAAAAATTATGAGTATATCATAGCAGATATTTTTGATCATATGATCGCCTCAGTTGCTAATTTTGATTTGTTGATTTCAGAGCCTTCTATTCTAAGACCAATAAACAAATAAATAATGAATTCAAGAGATTCTTTATTAAAACTTTTACGTCCAGATATTTTAACAAATACGATAAACAAAGGGATGTCCTCTGAAGAATACTTTCAAAATACAGTATTACGTCCTATTATTAAATTTCAAAATGAACTCTTAATTGCTATTTTTCTACAGTTTTGCACGAAGTATAAGAATGTTTTTTTTGACTTATCTACAGAAAAAAAAATACTTTATATTGAATCAAATATCACAAAGGACAGTAAGCTTAGAACTAGTTTTAGAGACCTGATAATTGGTATGTTTTCGGTTGAGGAGTATTATGAATATATTAAAAACTCCTCTACATTAAATAAGCGTATAATAGGTATTGTAAAAGAACGGTTGATTAGTAATGTTCAGTTAATGACTGAAAGCACTCCTACAAAATAGACTCTCCGTTTAGATTGGTCGTCAACACAGAGCTCATATAGTCAAAATAGGGTCGAATGGCCTTAAAATCTTTAATTACTTCTAGAGAAAAACGGTCTGATAAAACTTCTTTGTCCATATATTTCTTGCTAAATATGAATTGTTTCTTACGAATTAAATCAATGTTTGGGTCTTCCTTATCAAACCCTCTTGGAGCAGAACGTAGTTCGTCTCCTTTCAGAGGTCCCCAGACAGCCTTAAATCGGGGTTCAGCTAGAATCGCTCTAAGATCTTCGGCATCGGTTTCAAATTCTTTTCGGATTCGCATAAGATCTTCCTTATTTGGGTTCCAAAACCCTGTTGCAATATAACTTTCGTTGTTAGGGGCTAAATGTAAATAATACCCCCCTCTTAATTCGGGTTTGGTTCGTTGAAAACTTCCGCTAAAATGTGTTTTATAGGGTGTTTTGTTTTTTGAAAATCGTACGTCTCTATAAATTCTAAAAACTTTAAAGTTATCGATCGAATCTAATTGACTAAGTTGATCATAAATATGACTGTAAAAAAGCTTTACTTCACATTCAACAGTTCTAAAATTAGAGATGTTTTCTTTAAACCATTCACGGTTATTGTGGCCCTTTAAGGTCTTTAGAAAAGTAAAGATGTTGTTCGAGATCATTATTAATAATTAAATTCAATTTTGTGTAAAATTAATCCAGAAGCAGGAGCGATATAATCCATGACGTGGTCAGATTCTGGCTTTAAGCTGTTTTTAATATAATCCATGTCAATCTCACCCCGACCTAATTTAATTAATGCCCCCATCATTAATCGGATTTGATGTCTACCGAATCCTTTTCCGATTACTTTTAAAATAAAGCTTTCTGTTGGGAAAAAACTAGCTCTATAAAGGGTGTTTTTAACAAGTTTACAAAGAAGAAGTTCTCTTATATACAGGCCTTCATCAGTCGGTTTGTAGCAATATGTTTTGAAATTATTTTGACCTTCAAATAACTGCGCACCCAATTTCATAATATCTATGTCTAGAGGTTCTAGAATAGTTGTTAAAATAGGAGCTGAAAATGGATGAAACTTGTTGCCGTGTGCAAAAACGTAATGGTATTCTTTTAACTTTGAATCTTTAATGATATTAAACTTTGCATCTACCTCTTCTATGCTTAACACCCTTACATCCTGAGGTAAATTTTCATTAAATAGATTTAAAAATACTGAAATATTGTCGATTGGTTTATGATTTAAAAATAACTCAAAAGCTGCTTCATTTGCAGAAACCATCGCGTCTGTACGACCGGCGCCTAATGTTTTAAATGTTTGACTTCCTAGAATGTAATTTAATGTCCTATCAATCACATAATGTACTGTTTTTGTATTTGGTTGTTTTTGCCAACCATGAAAACGATAGCCCAAAAATTGTACTTTTACTAGATAATAAAACTGTTTGTGTAACATGATTACAATTTCTAAATTTTATAAAGAGTTACAAAATATAAATTTGTTAAAAATTTTAATAAAAAAACCCATTTGATTGTTCAAATGGGTTTTAATTTGATTTTTGGGTTTAGTTATTGATTTCCTAGTATAATAGGTAATCCATCTTTCCCAGATCCAATAACGATTACTTTACTGTTTGGAGATTCAGATAATTTGACAGTAGCTTCAATTCCCTTGTCTTGCAGAATTCGATCATTTAGTGAGGCACTTAAAATTCTATTAGCATCTGCCTTACCTTGCGCTTCAATACGTACTTTTTGAGCTTCTTTGTCAGCAGTTACCAACCTAAACTCGTATTCTAAAGATTCTTGTTCTTGCTTTAACTTACTCTCAATCGCATTTTTGATTGTATTAGGTAGTTTTACATCTTCAACTAAAACACGTTTAACATTTAAAAATTGTCCATCTAATAGGTTGACAACTTCATCAAGAATTTCTTGTTCAATTACGTCTCGCTTACTGGAGTAAAGCTGTTCTGGAGTATAACGACCAACAACACTTCGTGCTGCGGCATTGACTGCAGGGTTTAATAATTCGGTAACATAGTCCTCCCCTTTTGTTTTTATTAAACTCCCAAGATTCTCAAATTCTGGCTCATACCATATAGTTCCATTAACTTTAACCTCTAATCCATTAACTGAGAGTACATTCATTTCATCCGAAATTGATTGCTGTCTTACTTTGTGGATTAGCATACTGTTCCATGGAGCTACGATTTGGAATCCTTCACCATAAGTTTTTTCTGTTACAATACCGTCTCCAAATCTTTCAAATAAGACACCACCTTCACCTGGTCCAATGGTTACTGCTGATTTGGAAATTAATATTAGAAATATACCTATTACTATAACAATAGGCAGTCCGATTTTGGGTAAATTTTGCATTTTTTTTATTTTAATTATTAAATTAATCCGTTATACTTTCTTATTAACCACTCAAAAGAAAGACTTATAAATAGTAGAAATAAAATGAAAGTAATATCTAACAAATATACTGATTTTTTGATGGTTTTCTGTGTACTATAAAAGCGATTGTCAGAAATTAATTCCTCAACTAGTTTGTTAACTTGTGAATCAAGAAAAAGCTTACCATCAGTATTATATGCAAGTTGTTTTAGGTCATTTATATTTGCATTTACAAATTGTTCTTCAATATTAAATTCCATTATTTCAATTGTTCCTGATTTATTATACAGCTGATTATTTATTTTGACATCAAATGAATAAGATCCAGGTTCAAGAATATCAAGGTCGATCTTATAAAAATATGAGTTTATATTCATGGGGAGTTCAATTAATTCTCCAGTTATATTGTTTTTGAATTTTATGCTGATCTCTGCATTTAAATCCAATTCATAATTTTTATTAAAATATTGAGCAGTGATTGATAAATCTTGTTTTCCATCATAGATGGATTTGTAATCAACAACAAGACGATTATTTTGTTCTTTCTTATCTAAGTACTGAATAATTTTTGACATAAATGAGTCAAATGTTATGAAATTAGACTCTTGTTTGAATGAGTGCATTCTCCATTTCCATAAATCTTCAGCTAATATTACAGAGTTTCTGGATTCATTATTTTCAAAAGTAAACCACAGCGGATTAGAAATGTTGTCATCATCCGTTGATGTATATAAAAGTATTTCGAATTTTGAATTAATGGAAATTTCACCAAACTTGGTATTAAGTGGTGGATAAGAATTAAAATTATAGTTGCTAATATTAAAATTCGTGAAGTCATTATTTATTTCTCCTTGAACTAACTCATTTTGACTAGAAATTTCTTTAGAAAAATCTGATTGAACTTTATTTAAAAAGGTCCAATTTGTAGATGTTCCTCCAACAATTAAAGTGTTATTATTCATTTCTTTTATTAAATCAAACACTCTTTTGAATTTAATATTTGGTTGATATAAAATAACTACGCCATATACATTTTTCGAAGAAATATATTCATTAGGGCTAAGGACTTCAACCCTGCGTTGTTTGTTGGTTTCTATTGAGGATTTTAATACTCCTATGTCTGGATGAGACATCGTTGTTATTAAAGCTACTTTACTAAACTCATCAACCGTTTCTATTGAGAAATTTTTAAGATTATTAATTTTATTTTTTTCATTTTGAATTGGCTTTAAATAAACTTTGTAAGATTGTCTTCCAACCTTGGAAGATTTAATTAGTGGAGTAATTATTTTTGAGTTATGTATTGTCGAAAAATTTATTTTTTCTTTATGTATAATATTGTTTCCAGAAGAGATTATTAAATCTGATGATATGGATTTGTTTCCTGTGTACGAACAAATAATTTCAATGGGAAATTTATTATTTAAATAAGTATATTTATTAGTATTTATTTTCTCAATTTTTAAGTCAGTTTTATTCATAGTATCCCCTAAAACTAGCGGATAGACAGGCTGATTGAAAGTTTTTGATGTATTTACGTAGTTTCTTCCTATTGTTTGATTACCATCAGAGATTAAAACTATGGGTGAAATTTGTGACTCAAAAATAGTCTGAATTCCCTGAAGAGCCTTGTTGATGTTTGTTTTCTCATCATCAAAATTTACCACGGAACTTTGATTTAGCTGTTCTCCAAAAGTATAGGTTATTATATCAAACTTATCGGATAGTTTTGAGTTTGTAAGGAGAATCTTTGTTGAAAATTTAGATAAACTATCTTTATTTAAGTATTTGATTGACTTTGAGTTATCAACTGCTATTACAAGAGTAGGTTTTACACTTTTAATTAAGTCTTTATCAAATTTTGGATTTAATAAAAGTAAGAGTAATAGAAATATTGTAACAAATCTTAGTATTGTTAAATACCAATTTATATGATTCCGATTAGATTTGTATACATACTGAAAAAGCGCTACAAAAAGCGCTAAAATTCCAGACCCTATGATATATAATGTCGTATGATTGGTTATCATAAATATAAAGAATAATAACGTCTATTACTAACGGTTTAAGTAAGCATACCACCATCAACATTTATAGTCTGTCCAGTAATATAACTGGAAAGATCACTCGCAAGAAATACACAAGCATTAGCTATATCTTCTGGAGAACCCCCTCGCTTTAAAGGAATACCAGCACGCCATCCAGCAACTGTTTGCTCATCTAATTTTGCAGTCATTTCGGTTTCTATAAATCCAGGAGCAATTACATTGCTTCTTATATTTCTAGAACCTAGTTCAAGAGCGACAGACTTAGAAAAACCAATAATACCAGCTTTAGAAGCTGCGTAATTAGTTTGACCCGCATTTCCTTTAACTCCTACTACCGAACTCATATTAATAATGGATCCTTTGCGCTGTTTAAGCATAGTACGCTGAACCGCTTTAGTCATATTAAAAACAGATTTTAAGTTCACTTCAATTACTTTATCAAAATCATCTTCACCCATTCGCATAAGTAAGTTGTCTTTTGTAATACCTGCATTATTAATTAGAATGTCAATACTTCCAAAATCGTTAAGAACTTGTTCTACTAGTTTTTGAGAATCATCAAAATTAGCAGCGTTACTTTGGTATCCTTTTATAATAGCACCATGAGCCTGAAGTTCTGTCTCTAAGGCATTTGCAGCTTCTACTGAAGCACTGTAAGTAAATGCTACGTTAGCTCCGTGTTGAGCGAAAACAGTTGCAATTCCTTTTCCAATACCTCGGCTAGCCCCAGTGATAATTGCTGTTTTTCCTTCTAATAATTTCATAAATAATGTGTGAAAATTGATAATTTAAATATAGTAAAATGCATTTACATTGCGATTATATAAAAAACAACTAATAATTATGTTGTGAGATTTTTTACTCACTCTCTTTTAAATAGTTGTCATACAGCTTTATTTAATCACGTTTTAAATGGTTAAATAAATAATCTGTTTCCATTTTTTTAACTTTAACTAACTTATGTGCTAAAATAAAAATTACATTGATAATACTGAAACAACTTTTTTACCTATTTCTGCAGGGGATTCAACAACATGAATTCCGCATTCTCTCATAATTTGCTTTTTGGCTTGAGCAGTGTCATCACTCCCACCAACTATAGCTCCAGCATGTCCCATTGTTCTGCCCGCAGGAGCAGTTTCTCCAGCAATAAATCCAATAACAGGTTTTTTGCTACCACTTTCTTTATACCATTTAGCAGCATCGCCTTCAAGTTGACCACCAATTTCACCGATCATTACTACACAATCTGTTTCTGGATCATTGATTAATAATTCTACGGCCTCTTTAGTAGTAGTACCAATAATTGGATCTCCTCCAATTCCTATAGCTGTTGTAACACCTAATCCTTGTTTTACAACTTGGTCAGCTGCTTCATAAGTTAAAGTGCCCGATTTGGAAACTATTCCAACAGAACCTTTTTTAAATACAAATCCAGGCATGATACCAACCTTGGCTTCATCAGGTGTAATTACACCAGGGCAGTTAGGACCCACCAAACGACAAGGTTTGTTTTTAATATAATTTGATGCAATTATCATATCTGCTACAGGAATACCTTCAGTTATAGTAATAATTACTTTTATTCCAGCATCGGCAGCCTCCATTATTGCATCTGCAGCAAAGGCAGGGGGTACAAAAATAATAGATGTATTAGCATCTACTTGATCAACTGCTTCTTTAACTGTATTAAATACAGGTTTTTCTAAATGAGTTTGACCCCCTTTTCCCGGCGTCACACCCCCTACAACGTTAGTCCCATACTCTATCATTTGAGAAGCATGAAAAGTACCTTCACTTCCAGTGAATCCTTGAACAATTATCTTTGAACTTTTATTTACTAATACACTCATTTATTTATTTTTATATAATTAAAACGTTGCAAATGTAATTTTTTGAGATTAAACTATAAGGGTTTTAAACTATAAATTTATTTCTGTTTATTTACCATTTAATTCTTTAATAATTCTAGGAAGTTTTCGAAGTAATGCAAGTTCTTTTAATTTTGATCTTGATTCATCAACAGGAGTTCCAAAATATGTTTTACCTCCTTTAATAGATTTAGTAACTCCACTTTGACCTAAAATGACTGATTTTGATCCTATAGTTATTCCGCTATTTATTCCAACTTGTCCCCAAATAGTAACATCATTTTCAATAATACAACATCCCGCAATCCCACTTTGGGATGCAATTAAACAATTCATTCCAATTACGGTATCGTGACCAACCTGAATGAGATTATCTAACTTAGTACCTTTTCCTATAGTGGTGTCACCCGTTACCCCACGATCAATTGTACAGTTTGAACCTATATGAACATTATTTTCAATAACAACTCTTCCACAAGACTTCAATTGATCATATCCGTTAGTCCTTTTTTTGTAATAAAATGCATTTCCTCCCAAGGTTGTTCCGGATTGAATAATTACATTATCACCTATAATAGTTTCATCAAATATGCTCACATTGGAATGAATAATAGAATTTTTGCCTATTATAACATCATTACCAATAAAACAATTGGGTTGTACTATGGTTCCCTTTCCAATAATTGCAGATTCAGAAATTGAAATATTAGATGGTTTGAAAGGTTTAAAATGTGTAGTGAGTAAATTAAAATCTCTAAATGGATCATCAGAAATTAGTAATGCCTTTCCTTTAGGGCAATCAACATTTTTGTTAATCAGTATAACAGAAGCATTTGAATTAAGTGCCCTTTCATAATATTTAGGGTGATCAACAAAAACAATATCACCATGAGAAACAACATGAATTTCGTTCATTCCTGATACTTTAAAAGAAGGGTCTCCTACATATTTGCATTTAATAATTGATGCAATTACTTTTAATTCATACGACTTTGAAAACTTCATACTAGGCTTTGATGCGTTCTTTGTAAGTACCTTTTGTAGTTTCTACTTTAATCATATCTCCTTCATTGATAAACAGTGGAACCATGACTGTAGCTCCAGTTTCTACAACTGCTGGTTTAGTAGCATTTGTTGCGGTATTTCCTTTAATCCCTGGTTCTGTTGATGTTATTCTAAGGGTTACACTTGAAGGTAAATCGACCGAAAGTGGTGCATTATCTTCAGAGTTTATTAGTACAGTTACTACTTCACCTTCTTTCATTAAATCAGAATTATCTAGCACTGATTTTTGAAGTTCAATTTGTGAGTAATCAGCTGTATTCATAAAATGAAATGTATCTCCATCATTGTATAAATATTGAAATTTATGAGTTTCAACTCTGACTTCTTCAATTTTATGTCCAGCAGAAAAAGTATTATCAATAACTTTACCGTTAGTAACACTTTTCATTTTCGTTCTTACAAATGCAGGTCCTTTTCCTGGCTTAACGTGCAAGAATTCGATAATTTTGAATATATCATGGTTATATTTTATACATAATCCGTTTCTTATATCTGATGTACTAGCCATAATTTTATTAGTTTGATTTAAAATATCCTTTCATAATTCCACGATGTGAATTTTTAATGAATTGTAAAATTTCATCACGTTCAGGTGTGGCTTCCATTTCAGCTTCAATAATTTCTGAGGCTTGAGAATTGTTATAATTTTTTTGATAAAGTATTCGGTATATATTTTGAATTTCTCTTATTTTTTCTGAAGTAAAACCTCTTCTTCTTAGACCAACAGAATTAATTCCTACATATGATAAGGGTTCACGAGCAGCCTTAACATAAGGTGGAACATCTTTTCTGACAAGAGATCCACCGGTTACAAAAGAGTGATTCCCAATGGAACAAAATTGATGAATTGCAGTCATTCCAGCTAATATTACAAAATCTCCAACAGTTGTATGCCCAGCTAATGTACTATTATTAGAAAAAATACAATTTTTTCCCACTGTACAATCGTGTGCTATATGACAATAAGCCATTATTAAACAGTTATCTCCAATTACTGTTTTCATTTTATCTGTAGTACCGCGGTTTATTGTTACACACTCTCTAATTGTTACGTTGTTTCCAATTACAACGGTTGTATCTTCATCGTCGTATTTTAAATCTTGAGGCATAGCAGAGATAACTGATCCTGGAAAAATACTACAGTTTTTTCCAATACGTGCACCCTCCATAATTGTAACATTTGATCCAATCCATGTGCCTTCTCCAATAATAACGTTGTTGTTAATCGTAGTAAAGGGCTCAATAACCACATTTTTTGCGATTTTTGCACCAGGATGAACGTAGGCTAATGGTTGATTCATTTTATTATTTTAAATAACTTATTTAATTTTTGATATTTGCGCCATTAGTTCCGCCTCGGCACATAATTTTCCGTTTGCATACGCATATCCTTGCATATGGCAAATACCTCTTCTAATTGGGGTGATTAAAGAACAATTAAAAATCAATGTATCTCCAGGAACAACTTTCTGTTTAAACTTTACATTATCCATTTTCATAAAAAATGTAAGGTAATTCTCTGGATCAGGTACCGTGTTCAAAACTAGTATTCCCCCTGTTTGGGCCATGGCTTCAACAATGAGAACTCCAGGCATCACAGGAGATCCTGGAAAATGACCTTGGAAAAATGTTTCGTTCATTGTTACATTCTTACATCCAATTACGTGGTTTGAAGATAATTCATAAACTTTATCAATAAACAAAAATGGAGGTCGATGTGGAAGCATATCCATGATAGCATTAACGTCCATCACTGGAGTTTCGTTAAGATCTACAGCAGGAACTTTATTACGACGTTCAATTTTAATTATCTTTGATAATTTTTTAGCAAATTGAGTGTTTATGTAGTGTCCTGGTTTATTTGCTATTATTTTACCTTGAATGCGCATGCCAGCAAGTGATAAGTCTCCAATTACGTCTAACAACTTATGTCTGGCGGCTTCGTTTGGATGATGTAGTGTAAGATTATCTAAAATTCCATTTGATTTAACTGAAATAGTTTTCTTTTTAAACGCCTTTTTTAGTCGGTCCATTGTTTCATTAGAAAGAGGTTTATCAACGTATACTATAGCATTATTAAGGTCCCCCCCTTTTATTAAACCATTCTCTAAAAGCGTTTCAAGTTCATGCAAAAAACTAAATGTTCTCGAATTAGAAATATCTTTTTTAAAATTTGATAAATGCTGCAATGTGGCATTTTGTGTTCCAAGTACCTTTGTACCAAAATCAACCATTGTTGTTATTTGATATTCATTTGAAGGAATTATAGTTATTTCACTTCCTGATTCATCATCCACGTATGAAATTACATCTTTGACAATAAAAACCTCTCTGTAGGCATCTAATTGTTTAATCCCAGCAGATTCTAAGGCCTCTACAAAATATTTTGAAGACCCGTCCATTATGGGAGGCTCTGAAGTATTTAATTCTACAATTACATTATCAATTTCAAGGCCTACAAGTGCAGCTAGAACGTGCTCACAAGTTTGAATTGTAACACCATTTTTTTCTAGACAGGTTCCTCTTTGAGTATTTGTGACTAAATTAGCATCTGCATTAATCATTGGCAATCCTTCTAAATCTAATCTCCGGAATTTATAACCATCATTAGGTTCTGCAGGCAAAAAGTTTATGGTAACTTCTTGACCAGTATGAAGTCCCACACCAATTAAAGAAACTTTTTCATTGATAGTTGTCTGCTTAGCTTCAGTTTTAACGATCATGTTTAAATATTTTTTCTAGTGATTGAAAATCTTTTATAATTTTAGGTAAATTTTTAAAATGAACATAAGATTTATTAAAGTCAACATTATTAAAAGCAGGAGTACCGTTAATAGTTTGATTAGACTTGATACTTTTAGTCACTCCTGACTGACCAACAATTCTAATATTATCTCCTATAGATATATGACCTGCGATACCTACTTGACCTCCAATTTGACAATTAGCGCCTATTTTGGTGGATCCGGCGATTCCTGTTTGTGCTGCGACTACTGTATTTTCTCCAATGACTACATTGTGTGCAACTTGTACTTGATTGTCAAGCTTCACTCCTTTTTTGATGACTGTAGATCCTAATGTGGCTCTATCAATAGTTGTAGAAGCGCCAACATCAACATTGTCTTCTAATATAACATTACCAATTTGAGGAATTTTTTTATAAACACCATTTTCATTAGGTGAGAATCCAAATCCATCTGCTCCAATAACAGCTCCCGAATTAACATAACAATTTGTCCCGATGATACAATCAAAATATATCTTAACACCTGAAAAAAGAGTTGTGTTAGATCCTATAATGACATTGTCTCCAATAAAAGTGTTTGGGTATATTTTAACATTATCTCCAATTACAACATTGTCTCCAATATGAGAAAATGCTCCAATATAAACGTCCTTTCCGTAAGAAGCTGAATCAGAAATAAATAGTGGAGATTCAATGCCTATTTTATTGTTTTTTGATAAATTATAATATTCTAAAAGTGTAGTAAATGCAGAATAGGCATTTTCTACTTTTACAAGCGTTAAGTCTAATTTTTTTTTAGGAACAAAATCATTACTGACAATAACAATTGAGGCCTTTGTTGTGTATATGTGAGAGGTGTATTTAGGATTTGCTAAAAAGGTTAGTGACCCTAACGAGCCTTCTTCAATTTTCGAAAGTGTATGGACTTCAGTTGTTGGGTCCCCAACAACTTCTCCATTTAATACTTCTGATATTTGAATGGCTGTAAATTTCATTGATGCAAAAGTAAAAAAAAATATCAAAGAATGTCTTCTGGAAAGCATATATAATGCTTTGTGACTGTTTTAGATAACACTTTTAGAGAAAGGTGATCAGAGGCACTAATTACTTCATTAACCTTTCCGTTTTTATATAATATTTTAAGCCCACCCTGCTTTTGGTCGTAAGCTAAGTTAGATACGGATCCATTAAACACAAAATAATCAGCTTCTTTAGAGTTTAACTTGTGAGCTTCCATCACCATTTGTGTCATTTTTTCTAATTTGGAGCTTGAGACGGGATTGTTTTTAAATTTTATTTTGAGCAATGTCCTGTTTAAAATCATTTTAGAAAGTTTACTAAGAACAAAATCACTATGAAATTGCCAAGATTTGAGCGCTGACATCACATCGTAGTCATCTAATAATGAAAACTTATTTAAAGAAGCAGTGTTAAAATTAGAGACATCGCAAGAATTATTCAGAAAAAAATTAAGAGCACAACTTGTTTCCAGTTTTATATTCATCAGCGTTAAGTACTTTGCGCGTTTTAAAACGCGTATGATCATCTGCTCAGCTACCAAACTTGTTTTGTGTAAATAAACTTGCCAATACATCAGGCGTCGTGCCATTAAAAACTTTTCTACTGAATAAATTCCCTTCTCCTCAATAACCAAATCATCATCAATAACATTCATCATTGATATAAGTCGTTCACTATTAATGTTACCTTCAGATACGCCTGTATAAAAACTATCTCTTTTAAGGTAGTCAGAACGATCGATATCTAATTGACCTGAAATAAGTTGTCCAAAAAACTTTCGAGAATACTCGCCTTTAAACATAGAAATTGCAGTGTCTAGCTTACCAGAAAACTCAATATTAAGTACTTCCATGAATTTAAGTGAAATAGATTCATGGCTTAT
>ERZ1047472.1453-NODE-1453-length-18380-cov-4.675798_pt1 | contig 18380 bp, 20 predicted proteins | sample MGYA00383095_ERZ1047472 | MGnify/ENA primary metagenome ERZ1047472 (study PRJEB29581, sample SAMEA5548365) | metagenome | biome: marine; feature: coastal; material: water | depth 1 m | study: Short-term variability in the microbial, nano- and picoplankton... | reverse complement strand
CTCTCGAAAGCTTTATATTTAATAACTTTGTACCTACTTCAGGTGACGTGTTACAAAAATATATAAGTGAGTTTGTTGGCAATGCTTCGGGAATGGGAGCCGTTGGGATTGCTTCTTTGATGGTCGTAGCGCTACTGTTGATTATGAATATCGACAAAACGCTTAACACTATATGGCGCACTCCAGAAGCACGTCCTAGAATGTTTACTTTTGCTGTCTATTGGATGGTTATCACCCTAGGCCCTATCATGATGGGTTCAAGTATATTAGTCAGTTCTTATTTACTTGGTTTTGCTAGTTATGCTGAAGAATACACACCAGGCCTGGGCACATTATTATTAAAAATGGTACCAAGTGTGACTGCAACTTTTGGCTTTTTAATATTGTATATGCTCGTACCCAATACTCGAGTTAAATTCTCTCATGCACTCTGTGGTGCAATATTAGCGACATTTTTATTTGAACTATCAAAAAAAGGATTTGCTTTTTATGTCGCCAGTTTTCCATCATACCAAGTTATCTATGGGGCGCTCGCCGTCATCCCTATTTTATTTGTGTGGGTTTACTTATCATGGATTGTGGTATTGCTAGGAGCAGAGTTTACCTGCTCCATCGATGAAGTACTTAATCCAAATCTCAATGATAAAAATATTAATCCTTCATCGACGCAATAAAGCGGTCGGACTGTTTAATGGCCGTATTCATTTCATCAATTAAACTACCCACATCCGATTGAATTGAAGATAGTTCTCCTTGTAACGCTCCTACAGCATTAGCATTAAGGTTGTGTTTAAGATATAACACATTGTTTTGCAATGCATTAAGTACAGGAGGCATACTGCTTTCCACTTTTCGCATAGCGCGTAACATCGCTTTATATTGAGCTTTAGTATCATGTAGCTTACGTTGACTATCTCGTTTTAAATTAGGGTTAGTATAAAGCGCTAATTCGGCTTGCCACTCTTCAAATAGTGCATCAGCTACACTTTGCACTTTACTGATCCTAGCACTGACATCATCAGCTGCCGTTTGGGCATCATCAAATTGACTACTTAAGGTGTGATAGACTGACTCAAGTTCACCTCCATCAAAGTTTATCAATGCGCTAAACTCTGCTAACGCAGAGGCAAATTCCGCTTGAGCTTCTGTTTGCGAGTCTCGTGCATCTTCTACTCGGTCAACTAATATATCTCGCTTCTCGACGCCAAGCTTTTCCCAAGCACTATAATAAACACTTTGGCAGCTTGCCAGAGATAAAGTTAATAGTAGAAAAACTGCTCTAAATGTAATGGACATAGCAACTCCTTTTGCAAATCTCTATTCCAATATTGGATGTCTATTTAACCCATGTAAGTAAAGATTGATTGTTAAAATGCACGATAACGCGCTGCACTTATAATTGACCATAGATGAGCAATAGCACCTACTGGCCATAAAAATATGAATATAACAGTGGCCGCGAGCCCATAACAGACACCCGCAACGACAAAAAAGAGTATTGCTGCAAGTATACGTCCTTGCACAAGCTGCCCTAAACCCGGAATGAAAAAACTACAAATAGCGGCAAGAACGTTTCCACCAGAACCTTGTTGTGACATTATTTTTCCCTAATAATAATTTATTTAAATTACGACCCTACACATATAAACTAGTTCATAAATTATATAAATACAATGTTGTTCGTCGAGGGTCATTGATGATAGGTCTTATTCAACGCGTTTCTCAGGCATCCGTTTCCATTAATCAAGAAGTGATTAGCGAAATCAGCGCTGGTGGGTTATTATTATTAGGAATTGAAGCGCAAGACACCCCCTCTCATGCTCAAAAACTGGCTAAAAAGCTATTAAATTTTAGAATGTTTAATGATGATTTGGGCAAAATGAATCTTAATATTGAACAGGCTCAAGGCGCTTTGCTAATTGTCTCTCAATTTACATTAGTTGCAGATACTCAAAAAGGTAACCGCCCTGGCTTTTCTAAAGGGGCATCCCATGAACATGGGTTAACGATGTATAATGCTTTCATCGATGAGGTAAAACAACAAACACAGTTACCTGACTTACATATCGCTACCGGACAATTTGGTGCAGATATGCAAGTGGCATTAATAAATGATGGGCCAGTCACTTTCACACTGACCGTTTAGCATTCGCTCGACATGGGCGATTAATAGGATTATTACGCTTTGTATAAAATAATAAAACCCACTACTGAGCAAGAGTTAGCTGCCTATTTTCATTTTCGTTGGCAAATCTTAAAAGCACCATTCAACTTCCCTGAAGGGTCTGAAAAAGATGAGTATGAGCTAGTTGCAGAGCATCGTATGATCGTTAATGTAAATAACGATATTATGGCGATTGGGAGAGTGCATTTTAATACTGCTGAAGAGGTGCAAATACGTCATATCGCAGTCGCATTTGAAGCTCATGGAAAAGGGTATGGCAGTCTTATAGTGGCGACTTTAGAAAAGGTGGCGATTGAACAAGGTGCTATCCGAGCAGTCACCAATAGCCTTGAAAGCTCTCGTGGATTTTTTGAAATCTGTGGTTATACCAAATTTTCTGCTCCCGAAGCTTTGCGTAAACTGAATCGTATTCACATGTTAAAGAAACTAAGTGCGCAACAGTTTTTGATTCATCCTAAGTGGTGTCAAGAATTACAGTCTACATGGGAAAATACTATTCCCATTTCAGATCAAATGGGTATTAAGATTCATCAATATTCTGGGACTACACTGGAAGTAAGGGCTTCATTAAATAAAAATATTAACTTACATGGCACTATGTTTGCCGGGAGTATATTTTCTTTAGGTACATTAGCTGGTTGGGGAATGATATTCCTAGAACTCAAACGTAAGAAGCTCGAAGGTGAAATCGTATTAGGCGATGGTAATATCCATTACCATAAACCCATTACTATGCAGCCCAGAGCGCAAGTACACATCGAACACTATGAATGTGATTATCTGACACTAAATAGTGGCAATAAAATGCGGGTCGATTTGACCGTTAATATCCTGGACGGTGACACGCCCGTTGCTGAGTTTAAGGGCGCTTATTGGGTATTACCGCAAAAAAAAACCACTGACTAAGCAGTGGTTCTTTTAATATTATGCTTCAATAGCCTACGACATTGCGGCTTGGATTTTCTTCATCGCATTCTTTTCTATCTGTCTCACACGTTCAGCCGACACTTCGTACTTAGCGGCTAAGTCTTGTAATGTCATTTTATTATCATTTAACCAACGAGTTTCGATAATATACTGACTACGTTCATCAAGTGTCTTAATCGCAGAGTAGAGGCGTGCAGAGGCATTACTATCATAATCAGCATTAATAACAGCAGCTTCAACGTTTTCAGATTTATCTTCTAAATACTGAGCTGGCGAAAAATTACTGTTATCGTCACCATCGTCACTAGACAAATCAAAAGCAGTGTCTTGGCTTCCCATACGGGCTTCCATTTGCAGCACTTCCTTTTCACTTACACCGAGTTCTTCAGCGACCTTCTGTACTTCTTTATGGGTAAACCACCCTAGACGTTTTTTAGACTTACGTAAGTTAAAAAATAACTTTCGTTGCGCCTTTGTCGTGGCAACTTTTACGATGCGCCAATTTTTTAATACAAACTCGTGTATTTCAGCTTTGATCCAATGGACAGCAAAAGAAACCAAACGGACACCCACGTTAGGGTCGAAGCGCTTCACCGCCTTCATTAATCCTATGTTTCCTTCTTGCACTAAATCAGCTTGCGCTAGACCATAGCCTGAATAAGACTTTGCTATATGCACAACAAAACGTAAATGTGACATAACTAATTCACGAGCTGCAGTCAGATCACCTTCATTAAATAAGCGTTCCGCTAATGACTTTTCTTCATCAGCAGACAGCATCGGTATATTGCTTACCGATTGAATGTAGCTCTCTATACTACCGCTTTGAGGAATCGTTAATGCCATTTGCATGGATTTACTCATCAAATAAAACTCCGTTATTTAATATATCTCTCTTAATATACCAAAGTGAATCGCTAAATGCGACATGCACACTTAATTATTTAGTTTAAACATATATAGATTAAATTCACTACTCATTAGTATGGGGATTAGAGCAAAAAGTTCAATATCTTATCTAGCTCGGTTCAATTTCTTTGATATGCTTTTGTACTGATATCAACGATCCAATGAGACCTAACGTAATCGAAATCATTAAAATTATACCCAACGCCGAACCATCTAACCCACTAATAGTAAACGACGTACGGTATAATCCAGCCAGGTTTTCAACACCTGATTGGATCCACCACAGTAAAAACGCAACTAACATCCAAGCTAAAAATCCACCTAAAATTCCGTACCAAAAACCGGTGTATAAAAAAGGAAATCGAATGAAGTTATCCGTCGCACCAACCAGTTTCATTACTGCAATTGCCTCTCGCTGAGATAAGATATTTAAACGAATCGTATTACCAATAATTAAAACCACTGAAACGCATAATAATATCGCGACAATCCACACAATATCTTTGGCAATAGAAACAATTGCATACAACTTTTCTAACCATTCAATATCCAACTTACCAAAGTCTACGATGGATTGTTGTTCTAATTCCGATAACAATTGACGAGCGGCTTCTGGACGCAAATACTCTGGCTTAGGTGTAATTAATAACACATAAGGTAATGGGTTGGCGTCTAAATAGGCAAGCGCATCACCTAGACCCGATAATGTTTCAAATTCTTCTAACGCGAGATCAGGCGAGATTAATCGGGCGTCATCAATTTTATTCTTCATTGCACTAACGCCGCTTAGCAATTTTTGGGCTTGCTTTGCAGTGGTGTTTGCTTGTAAATATAATGAAATCTCACCCGCATCTTCCCAGCCTGCGGTGACTTTTTCGGTGTTTTTAACCATCAAATACAAAGTGCTAGGTAATGTAATACTCAGCCCCAACACACCAATAGTCATAATCGTAGCGAGGGGGGAACGCCACAACTCACCTAAACTCGCCAACGCTTGACGCATATGGTTAATAATGCCCATCAACAAACGTTGAAAAACACTGACCCTGCGAGATCCGCTACTGCTGTTACGGCCGCTAAATAATAAACTCATGAGGTGTACTTCGGTGGTAATTTAGTAACAGGAGCGGCGTAAGGATCATGTGAATCCATTATGGGACTAACTGATTCAGCCAACCCATCATCTATCATGCGCCCTTCTTTAATCGTTAGAGAACGATATTTCATACGCGCAATTAAGCCTAAATCATGGGTAGCTATAAATACACACACACCTGCTTGATTGAAATCTTCGAATAATCGCATAATCTCCATCGACAATTTAGGATCAAGGTTACCCGTTGGCTCATCTGCCAGTAATAGTGGAGGACGATTAACCACTGCTCTAGCAATACCTACTCGTTGCTGCTCGCCACCAGAAAGGGCTAATGGGAGTTGCTGGATTTTGTGTAACAACCCGACCATATCCAGTGCAGCAGACACACGTTTTTGAATTTGTTTACGTGAGTAGCCTTCTATAACCAGAGGAAGAGCGACATTGTCAAAAACAGTTTTATCCATCAGTAATTGATGAGATTGAAAAATCATACCTATATCTCTGCGGATGTAAGGTACTTGATTCAATTTGATATTGTTAAGGTTATGACCATTAATCAACACATTCCCGACACTGGGACGTTCCATCAATGAAATGAGCTTAAGGATCGTACTTTTGCCCGCACCGGAATGACCGGTTAAAAATGCCATTTCACCTGGTTCAATATGAAAATCTACCTGCTGTAGTGCTTGTTGACCACCGGGGTAGGTTTTACTCACTCGATCAAATTTAATCATAATTAGCTATTTAGTGGGTTCGAATAATGCAACAATAAATTCTGTGGCTTGAAACGGACGCAAATCGTCAATTGCTTCACCCACACCAATATATCGCACCGGAATTGAAAACTGATCAGCGATTGAAAAAATCACACCACCTTTGGCCGTGCCATCAAGCTTACTAAGAGTGATACCCGTTAAACCTACTGCATCGTGAAATAACTTCGCTTGGCTGATGGCGTTTTGTCCCGTACCAGCATCAATAGTGAGCATAATTTCATGCGGGGCATCTGGATTAATCTTGCGAATAACACGCACGACTTTCTCTAGCTCTTGCATTAAATAATCTTTGTTTTGTAATCGTCCAGCAGTGTCTGCAATCAACACATCTATATTTTTCGCTTGAGCCGATTGAATGGCATCATAAAGGACTGAAGCACTATCTGCACCGGTATGTTGTGCGACAACTGGAATATCATTTCTTTCACCCCAAACTTGAAGCTGCTCAACCGCTGCGGCTCTAAAGGTATCGCCAGCAGCTAGCATCACTTTTTTACCATCTTGTTGAAATTGTTTTGCCATCTTACCAATAGTTGTAGTCTTACCGACCCCATTTACGCCAACCATTAATATGACAAACGGCCCCTTTTGTCCCTCAGGAACTACGGGAATTAACGGTGCTTCAATATTCGTTAGTAGCTCACCCATGTATGCCTTGAGCTCACCTAATAGGGCCTCACCATTTTTTAGCGTACTACGCTTAGTGCTTTGTGTTAGATGTTCGATAATATTTTGAGTCGTATCCATACCGACATCAGCCACTAGCAATTGGGTTTCGAGATCCTCATATAATTCATCATCAATACTACGTCCCACAAATAGATCTGCGATACCAGAGCCAATACTTTCTTTAGTACGTGATAACTTGGCAGCTAACGAACTAAAAAACGAAGGTTTAGGCTCGGGTGAAGGCTCAGGCGAAGGTTCGGGCGAAGCCTGGGATAGCGGCTCAGGTGTATCCGCAACTTCATGTATGTCACTTTGAGATCCGCCAGTATTTGGTACATCAGTCTGCGATGAATTAATGACTGAAGACTCTAGATTTTGCAGTGCGTCAACGTTAGATTCGTCCGCATGCTCAGTTTGCACATCTGCCTGTTCTGGTGATGTGATTTGCGGTGATTTGGGTTGTTTCTTTTTAAATAAATTAAACATACAACAAAGACTTTTTAAGCGTAGTCAAATAATTATTGTTATCATACCACTAACTTAGCTCAAAAATTAACAAAGATGCGTCACAACAAACAAAAAAATCCCAAGGCAACCGGCCGTATTCGGATCATCGCAGGGCAGTTCCGTGGGCGCCAATTACCCGTTTTAGATTCGCCGGGTCTTAGGCCAACGACTGATCGTACCAAAGAAACACTCTTTAATTGGTTAATGCAAAATGTCCATGATGCCATTTGTCTTGATGGGTTTGCTGGCAGTGGGAGTTTAGGATTTGAAGCGCTATCGCGTGGAGCTAAGCATGTGTATTTTGTTGAAAAGACCTCACAAGCATCTCTACAAATCACCCATAACGCCGCTGGTTTAGGCTGCGCTCAAAATATCACTTCTTATCATAGCGAATTTTCACAAGCTTTACAGAACATAAAACAAAATGAAAGTGAACACTCACTACCTATCAATATTTTATTTCTCGACCCCCCATTCGGTGAAGGCCTGTTGATCCCCAGTTTATGCGCCAGTGTGAACCATCAGATACTGGCTACAGATGCCTTAATCTACCTAGAACATGAATCTGCAGTGACGTTAATGCACATTAATCAGGCTTTAAACAACTTATCACAGCCTTATCATCTAAAACCCATTAAGCAGCATGTAACAGGTGCATTTCATTATGGTTTGTATCAATTACTCCGACGTTAATTCAATCCCTAATGTCGTGATGCCGGTTTCTTGGGTCATATCGTATAAGACTTTCATCCCTGCAGCATCAAGTGAGTGAGTAGTTACATACTCTAAAACATGCTGTTGATATTGAATTTCAAACTCCATCAACGGGTGCGCTTTAAGTGCCTTAGATAATGCAAAATGAGCATTATCTTGAGCTTCAGGATCATCAATCGCTAATACTCTATCATTTTGCTCGCTAAACTCAGTGGCTAATAACATGGCTTCAATACCGCCTTGAGCAAGTTTACTGATTATTACAGCGGCATCGTCTTGTTCGTGTTGAATAAGTCGCAATACTGACGCTAAACCAATACAAGCGTCCATTGCTGGCAGCACACCAAAGGAAGTATCTGGCCCAATATCTGGTGTCATGGATTCAATTTTTTCTAATTGGACACCATAATTAAATTTCGCTTTATGATTAATTAAATAATCCCATAACAATCCTAAGACCTTATGCGCAAGTGGCCCTAATTCATTTGAGACTGGGGCTTCAGCTAATGCTGCATTTTCTGCAGGAGCAATAAGTTCGTCATATAAGACAACATGAGGCACCATTCTCGTCAGCACTGCGACACTGAATGCTAGGCTTTGTTTTGCAGATAATGCTCGAATTTGAGCAAACGTAGATAATGGTGATTTCGGCACAATAGCCCCTTTTAATTTGTGTATATACGCAAGTAAGCACTTACACCGTCTAATAATAATTGGATTGAAAGCATGATCAATATCATACCCATAAGCCGCTCAACAGCAGAGAGACCTTTTTGTCCCAACAGCTTATGCAACGGCCCTGAAAATAAAAGTATACAGGCTGATAATGCCCATGCACCAATAAGTGCCAGCGTCCAATCAATAATACGTGTCGGCGCCTGATTAGATAATAAAATCAATGCCGCCATCGATGACGGTCCAGCAATCATAGGAATGGCTAATGGTACAATAAACGGTTCTTCACCTGCAGGCAGGTTCATTACCCCTCCGGGTGTCGGAAAAATCATTTTAATGGCAATCAAAAATAAAATAATCCCACCAGCAATGCTCACCGTTTCTTGCTTAATATTCAAAAATGCTAAAATGGCATCACCTGAATATAAAAAGACCAACAGTATCAACAGAGAAAAGATCAACTCACGCGCTAAAATAAAGAGTCGACGCTTAGGCTCAAAAGGCTTTAATACTGACATGACAATGGGTAAATTACCCAATGGATCCATGATCAAAAACAGCATAATCGCAGCGGATAACGTATCCATATTAAAAGAGTAGCTCGGCGATACTCAGCACACCCATGCCGGTTGCGCCAGCTGGTTTTAACGCTGAAGCGTTACGCTGGTATGCGCCAGCTAGATCAAGGTGTAGCCAAGGCATATCCGGTGTCACAAAACGAGCTAGGAAACCAGCTGCGTTGGACGCACCACCGGCACCACCGCCTTTTTGTGGTCGAGAATTTGCCGTATCAGCAAATGGCGATGGACACATTTCTGAATGCCATGGCTCTAGTGGTAACTGCCAAAACGGTTCGGCATGTTTTTGACCAATCAGACTTAACTTGTGCGCTAATTCAGTTTGCGGTGTGAATATCGCATTATAATCAGTACCTACCGCCATGACTGCAGCACCAGTTAATGTGGCTGCATCGATAATCATACCCGGTTGTGCTTCGCACGCCGCCATTAAACCATCAGCAAGCACTAACCGACCTTCTGCATCCGTGTTGACAATTTCAACTGTCAGCCCGTTTTTATAAGTAATAACATCACCTAGCTTATAAGCATGACCCGATATAAGATTTTCTGCACAACATAAGTATAAGCGAATACGTTTTTGGGATTGTTGCATAATGGCTAAACTTAGCGCCGCACTGACCGTCGCAGCGCCCCCCATATCACACTTCATGTCCAACATACCTTCGCTGGATTTTATGGAGTAACCGCCACTATCAAACGTAATTCCTTTACCTACTAAAGCCACAGCAACAAGGGCATCGGGATTCCCCGTTGGGTTATAATCCAATTCTAAAAGAACGGGTGGACGATCACTACCACGCCCGACTTCAAATATCCCATGCCAACCAAACTCAACTAACGCATCACCCACAATATGCTTAGCGCTAATATGCTCAGGTGCTAATCCCTCTAAATGATGTGCAACTTGTTTAGCAAGGCTCTCTGGAGATAAATCTTCAGGAGATTGATTCACTAAGTTACGAGCAAATTCTATGGCCATCAATTCTTGATTTAGTTGTTGAGTATTAACAGTACTATCCTGTGTAGACCATTTCACAGAAATATCATCGCGGCCCAGCGCGAGTACAAACACACGTTGTAATAGTCCAGACCACTGACCGACAAAAGCGATATGCTCATGGATAAGACTGCTCACAAGACGAGCTGCTTTTTGGGTTTCACGCACGTCATTCGCCCCGGTCAAATGCACCGAGATACCTGTGTCAGACGTCGATATCAAGCTATTAGGGTTAAATGGAGAAGGTGCTGGTGAGGTTGATAATGCGATCGTAAAATTGGACATAAATTTGTGACTCTTTTTATAATAACGATGACGTATACTGTGAACAGTACATTATAATAAAGAGTATATCATGGGTTCTATGAATGACACACATCAGGAAAAAAGCTTAATTCGCCAATTTCACACTCCACTACTAAAAGGCACTTTGGTCAAACGATACAAGCGTTTTTTTGCTGATGTCACCTTAGATAATGGCGAGCTTATTACTGCACATAATCCCAACACTGGGAAAATGACAGGGTGTGCTGAAACTGGATTTACCGCTTGGGTTCAGCCTAATAATGATCCTAAACGTAAACTCAAATACACGCTAGAAATGGTACAAAATGAAAACGAAGAGTGGATTGGAGTTAATACTCACCGAGCAAATAGTATTGTCAAAGATGCATTACATCGACGTCTCATCAATGAAATCGGTGACATAGCGTCTATCTCTCCGGAAGTAAAATACGGTGAGGAAAATTCTAAAATCGATTTTCTAATTGACCATACTGATGGCACACAAACTTACCTTGAAGTGAAAAGCGTTACATTAAAAGATCCAACATCCAATAGAGGGTATTTCCCTGACACAGTGTCTACTCGCGCTCATAAACATTGTCGTGAATTAACCCAGTTGAAACAATCCACTAATGCACGTGCTATTATGCTCTACTTAGTCCAGCACTCTGGTATAGAAAGTGTTTCTCCAGCGACCCACATTGATCCTAAATATACAGAGTACGTGAAAATGGCTAAGGAAGTTGGTGTCGAATTTATAGCTTATAACTGCATAATTAACGAAGAAAATATCCATATAAATCAACCATTAATATTTACGGCATAAATAATGGATTGCTTTTTTTAAATTAAGCCCCATATTGTGGATCTAGAAACAGCTTGTTCAAAAATAGTAGTAAAGAAATGACTAGTATTTTTCAAAGTGTAGTCAAAATATTCAGTCTGTAAAATGACATTAATATATTGCTATCATGCAAAATGTCATTATTTAAGGAGGTGGGGCATGCCCACAACAAAAAATAATAAATCATTAGGATTACTCGCCCTTGCAGGCCTAACTTCATACGAGTCTAATGCTGACGAAGAGTATATGAATGAACCTCAAATGGATCATTTTCGTCAAATACTATCCGCGTGGCGTACACAGTTACGTGAAGAAGTAGACCGTACTGTTACTCATATGAAAGATGATGCTTCCAACTTTCCTGATCCAGTTGACCGAGCTGCTCAAGAAGAAGAGTTTTCGTTAGAATTAAGAACCCGTGATCGCGAGCGCAAGTTAATCAAAAAGATTGAAAAAACATTAAAACGTATCGAAGATGACGATTTTGGATTTTGTGATTCGTGTGGAATTGAAATTGGTATAAAACGTTTAGAAGCACGCCCTACTGCTGATTTGTGCATCGACTGTAAAACCATGGCTGAAATCAAAGAAAAACAAATGCAAGGCTAATATGATGCCTGCGACTCCATATGTTGGGCGGTTTGCGCCGTCCCCATCGGGTCCATTGCATTTAGGCTCTTTGCTTACTGCGTTAACCAGTTATCTTGATGCAAAAGCACATCAGGGCTTATGGTTAGTGCGGATTGAAGATATCGATCCTCCCCGAGAACAGTCAAACGCTGATCGCACTATTATAGATTCACTCAAGGCGCATGGGTTAATCTCCGATAAACCTATCTTGTATCAATCGACTCGCTTGGCACACTATCACTCAGTGATCGAACGTCTATTAGAACAAGATCAAGCTTATCGATGTATTTGTACTCGTGCGCAAATAAAAGCAGCTGGAGGCAAATATCCAGGCACATGTTCCACGACTAAACTTACCACCACACCCAGTGCCGTTCGGTATAGAAACCCGTGTAGCATTACTCAATTTAATGACAGATTCAGTGGTCTAGTAACACTATCAGAACATGAATTCGAGCTCGAGGACATCACAATTCAGCGTAAAGATGGCTTATTTGCTTATAATTTAGCGGTAGTATTGGATGATATTGAACAAGGTATTACGCATATTGTGCGTGGTATCGATTTACTTCCTACGACAATTGCACAAATGAATTTATGGCAATATTTCAGTCCCCAATTACCCGATTATGCTCACACACCTTTATTAGTTAGCAGCCCAGGGCAAAAGCTGAGTAAGCAAAACCATGCTAGCGCTATTGACAATCAGCATGCGTTAGACAATGTTTTACTTTGTTTAAGCTTACTTAAGATTTCCATCTCAGAGGCTAGTAAACAGCAAGGCCTATCCGCTGTCCTACAAGAAGCGGTGGCATGTTGGCAACAAGGAATTCACTTTCCCAGTCATGAAATCATTGTTACCTAAGCAGTTTCAGCTTATTATTACAAATATATGTATTTTAGGAGCGTGAGCTATCTTTAAACGCGCAATAACAAAAATAAAAAAAGCAATGTCTACTGACGATACTACGCAAATAACCCTACCACCGATGAAAGTGATCACTCAAAACGAACACAACATTCGCGTTGAAGATATTAGTGTTAACGCAGTTAAGGTATTACGTCGGTTAAATGCTGCTGGATTCGAAGCCTACTTAGTCGGTGGTTGTGTGCGCGATTTATTACTCAATCAGCACCCCAAAGATTTTGATATCGCTACTGACGCCACACCTGAACAAATTAAAGCTCAATTTAAAAATTGCCGAATTATTGGACGTCGCTTTAGATTGGCTCATGTTGTTTTTGGCCGCGAAATCATTGAAGTGGCCACATTCCGTGGTCCCCATATCCAAGATAAAAATACCTCCGATAAATCAAAAAAAGATGGCGAAGGTCAATTAGTCCGAGATAATGTCTTTGGTACACTTGAACAAGACGCCGCACGCCGCGATTTTACCATTAACGCCATGTATTATAATGTGGTGGACGGCACTATCCGAGATTTTGCCGGGGGCATTGCTTCGATTGAGGAAAAAACTATTTCATTAATCGGCGATCCTGAAACACGTTATCGTGAAGATCCTGTGCGGATGATACGAGCAGTCCGATTTGCCGCTAAGTTAGATATGACGATCGATGAGGTAAGTGATGAAGCGATCCATAAATTTGCTTATCTTCTAGAAAATATCCCACCGGCTAGATTATTTGAAGAAGTCCTTAAATTATTATTTAGCGGTCAAGGATTAACGACTTACCAGTTATTACTCGAATATGGCTTATTTGATAAACTATTTCCACAAACAGGTCCGTTACTGAAAACGGATAGTCGTGAGCGTAAATTTATTGATCAAGTTATTACTAATACCGATAATCGGATTAATAACGGGCAGCGTGTTACCCCTGCGTTCTTGTATGCTGCAATGTTATGGTACCCTATTGAAGAACACTCTCAAAAACTAGTCATTGAGTCAGGTTTATCACCTGCAGATGCATTTAATATGGCGATGAGTGATGTGTTACATCGTCAATTACAACGGATTATGATCCCCAAACGCTTTAGTATTACGATGCGAGAGATTTGGTCTTTTCAGCACCGTTTATCACGACGTTATGGTCGCCGCGCATATCAAATGCTTGCTCATCCACGTTTTCGTGCTGCCTATGATTTCCTACTATTACGAGGTGAAATTGAAGGTGGGGAATTATATGAATTAGCTCAGTGGTGGACCGATTTCCAAGAAGTTGACAGTGATACTCGTAAAAGAATGATTGATGACTTACGAGCACAACCAGGGCCTCGCAACTCTCGCCGACGCAAAAAACCAAAACGTAAGCCTAACTAGGGAATACAACAGTATGGATAAATCTATTGCTGTCGATATTGGCTTTATCGGATTAGGCGCAAACCTTGGCGATCCAGTCGCGACGCTATCCAGCGCGTTATCACAGATTGCCGAGCTCGCTCATGTAGAGCTGCTTGCTTGTTCATCCTTTTATGACTCCGTACCCATGGGACCAAGTGAACAACCTAACTATACCAATGCAGTGTGTAAAATTAGCACAACATTGGATGGACTGTCACTGCTCAAGCAACTTCAACATATTGAACAAACTCATGGTAGAATCCGAACAGGAGACCATTGGGGCCCCAGAACACTTGACTTAGACTTGTTGATTTTGGGTAACCAAACATACCACACCGACGAATTGACCTTGCCTCATTATGGGATGCAAGGTCGAGAATTTGTGCTGGTACCTATGTTTGAATTACAGCCCGATTTATTAATGCCAGATAATACGCCGATTGCAAAATGGGTCAGTGAATGCGATGTTAGTCAATTACGTCGTATTTCGCTTAACTAACACGCTGTCGCAATAACTAACAGTAGAATCGTCCTATGAAAAAAATAACAACTTCTAGCTTACTTGCAAAAAAACAAGCTGGTGAAAAAATCACAGCTCTCACCGCCTATGACGCTAGCTTTGCTAAGTTATTTGATAGCAAAGGAGTGGATATTATCTTAATCGGTGATTCATTAGGGATGGTTTTAAAAGGCGAACCTGATACGCTTGCCGTCACAGTCGAAGAAATTGCCTATCATACCCGTGCTGTTGCTAGTGGCGTTACCAGCACCTTTGTCATCGCTGATATGCCCTTCATGTCATACGGTACAGAAGTAGACGCAATGCATAATGCCGCACGATTAATGGCAGCCGGCGCGAGTATGGTGAAAGTAGAAGGCGGAGAATGGCTCTGCAGTACCATTCAAAAGCTCACTGAACGTGGCGTCCCTGTGTGTGCTCATCTAGGACTCACCCCACAGTCTGTGCACGTATTTGGCGGTTTCAAAGTACAAGGGCGTCAACAAGCTCAAGCAGATAAATTATGCACTGACGCTCAACGTTTAGAAGCAGCCGGAGCGCAGCTACTCGTATTGGAATGTATTCCACAAGCACTCGCAAAACGCGTATCAAAGCTATTAAGTATTCCAGTTATCGGAATTGGCGCAGGACCTGATACCGACGGCCAGATTCTAGTTATGCATGATATGTTGGGCGTCAGTGCGAACTACATGCCAAAATTTTCTAAAAACTATTTAGCCCAAACCGGAGATCTGCACACCGCCGTTGAAACTTATATAGAAGAAGTCAAACAAGGTGTATTTCCAGGATCCGAACATTCGTTTGTTCAATAATTTCGCTTTAGAGACATTTAAATTATGCAAACTATATCTACTATTGATGGGCTGCGAGAAATTCGTCGAGAATGGCAACTAGCAGGCAAAAGTATCGGCTTTGTACCGACAATGGGTAACTTACATTCAGGCCATTTATCACTCGTTGAAGCAGCCAAAGAACATGCTGATATTGTCGTGGTGTCGATATTTGTTAATCCGCTGCAGTTTGGCGCAGATGAAGATTTGGATAGCTACCCTCGTACGCTGGAAGCAGATAGTGAACATCTAAGTAAACTCGGCGTTGATGTACTGTTTACGCCCTCGGTAGAAGCGATTTACCCACGCGGCCTAGAACAACAAACCTTTGTTGAGGTACCGGGAATTTCCTATATGATATGTGGTGCAAGTCGCCCTGGTCACTTCCGTGGAGTGGCAACAATTGTTAGTAAACTCTTTAACATGGTCCAGCCTAACAGTGCATTTTTTGGCGAAAAGGATTATCAACAAGTCCAAGTCATCAAAGCAATGGTGACTGATTTATCTATGAATCTAAGTGTACATGCCATTCCGACTATGCGTCATAATGATGGGTTAGCCATGAGTTCTCGAAATGGTTATTTGACTGAAGATGAACGTCAAATCGCGCCGATGATTTATCAAACTATTATTCGTATTCGGGAACAAATAGAGTCCGGTCGTCGCGATTTTAATCAACTCATCAATACCGAAAACACACTGCTAGCACAATCAGGTTTTAAACCTGATTATATAGAGATCCGCGATGCTTTTACATTACAGCCAGCGTCTTTTGAAGGGAAAGAGTTAGTCATCTTGATTGCTGCATTTCTAGGTAAAACACGCTTAATTGATAATATTCAAGTTACGCTATAGCGTTATCTTCGCTTTGTAGGTATGACAGTAAAGTAGTGAGCTGTGGTTGATTTATTGCAATTTCAACCTGCTCATTTAGAATATTTTCCAGATGCCCCACTGTCGTTAGCGGGTTTGCAATCACCACTCTAAATACCGTTAAGCACTCATCTGGGTATGTATTTATCCCTAGGCGGGTTCTAGAGACAAAAGATTTTCCTGCTTCACGCTGCTGTTTTTGAATCGCTTTGGTCAAATTATCTAGGTGCTCATTAATCAAATTAGTTTCACATTGGTCCGACTTAAGAAACGTTTGTACTTGTGCAGGACAATAGCGATAGGTTAATAATGATAATGTCGGTTCGGTAATCAATTCAAAATCGGGGTGTGCCTTGATCATGTCAGCAAACGTATTGGCTTTTTCAATGCTTTGGTCAATTAATAACTGATAACCTGATTTGCCTAATACATGTAATGATGAATAGACCATCATCGCCATACCATTCCTAGAACCTTCTAATGTCGTAGAGCCTAAATCCTTAGATCCTTTACGCAAAATATATTGTGCATGGTGTCGTACCGCAGCAGAGGCGGCCGGATCTTTAAATAAGGTCATACCCGCACCCATTGGTACGTACATTTGTTTGTGGGCATCGAGAGTCACGGAATCGGCACGTTCAATCCCTTTCAATAAGGATCTATACGTATCTGAGAATAATGTTGCCCCACCCCAAGCAGCATCCACATGAAACCAACACCCTAATTCTTGGGCAACATCTGCGAGTTCATCTAAAGGATCGATATGACCCGTTTCTGTAGTACCTGCCACTCCGACAATGGCTAATAGCTCATTACCTTGGGCTTTATAGGCTTTACCTAATGCCAATACTTCTTTCGGATCGAGTGTATGAGAGTCGACAGAAGCATGTAAGATATTCGCTCGACCAATACCTAACAAGTCCACAGCTTTTCCTAGTGAATAGTGTCCGCGTTTAGAACAAATCAACCCTAAATTATTTATATCATAAGCTTTATAAGCTGCGGCTAAACCGTCTCTCGATACTCCCTTAAACGTGCCTTTCGAAGCTAATTTAAGGTTTCTAGCGACCCATAGCGCAGTTACGTTTGCGACGGTCCCGCCGGAACAAAATGCACCAAGTGAATGTGCTGCCGAATGAAGGTGACTGGCATAAAAGGCATCCGTTTGCTCATAAACTAGATTATGCATCATCCCAAGTACTTGGCGCTCTAGTGGGGTGAACGCCTTAGACGTTTCAATTTTAACGAGGTTTTGATTCAGTCCCACTAATAACTTAGCAAGTGATAGATGAAAATATGGCAATGCTGAAGTCATATGCCCGATGAATGTCGGTGCGTAAGTATTGACTGAATTAGTAACCAGTTTTTCTAATAAGTGTTCTGCGTGTGTGGAGACAAATTCTGGTTGTAAAGGTAATTGCGCATCATTGAAATCTTGCTCAATCTCTTCTAAAGAAGTGCGTTTAGCAACAACATGGCGTGACAAAAAGTCAGATAAATTATCTGATAAATGCTGTTCAATTTGACTAAGCGTAGAGTCCTTGTGCTCGGGCATCGTAAAAACCCGAAATAAATGCTCCAAGCTCGCTTCCGCATTACTCACATGCATACCTCAAATGTTGTCTCTTTCGATCCTTGTAGACAAGCACTTTCATCGTGGCTTGATTCTTATGAACTGCGAATCATACTGGTCTGTCAGGTCTTCGTCTATTCTTTTATCCTCGCTTAGGCGCATTTAAGCATATTAATGGCAATATTTGATGACTCACCTTGGATTAGAATTTGTTTTCAAGGTATTGAGGAGCCACAAGTCTGTAGCAGGTTTGCCCACTATTGATGTATTTTTTTTCAAACAACGTTAGCGGCTGAAAATCAACGATCTGCCCATCTATGGTAGTCAACGTAGATGAATGACCTAACTTATTTAGTACAAACTGGCATTCTTCTAAATATAATAGCCAGTTACTGCGTACTTCAAGTACACCGCCTAATGCCATAATATCTAAAAATGATGACGACCCATGCCAACGCTTTTGAACTTGTGTCTTTTTCGGAT
>ERZ1047472.1449-NODE-1449-length-18409-cov-10.979078_pt1 | contig 18409 bp, 17 predicted proteins | sample MGYA00383095_ERZ1047472 | MGnify/ENA primary metagenome ERZ1047472 (study PRJEB29581, sample SAMEA5548365) | metagenome | biome: marine; feature: coastal; material: water | depth 1 m | study: Short-term variability in the microbial, nano- and picoplankton... | reverse complement strand
CTAACGACATTCATGCCGATCATGTTGCTTCAACAGCCAAAGCCTTAGCTTTCGCACGAGAGACCGTATCTCCCGAGTTTCCAGAGAGGCTTGATGCAAAGCTAGTTCAGAAGGGCGCCGATATATTTCACGACCGCACTTATCCGGAGGATTGGGATAATTTTAGAGCTTGCTTCAAGTGCCACGGCAGCTATACCAAAATCGGTGACAACCCTGACTTTAGCTTGCCAGGCTCTTGGACGGTAAAATATGACGGCACGGAATACGAAAACGTTCGTACAGATACCGCGTATAACGAAATTGTAAAGGTTCTCGGACCGGTAAATGATCACATAACGAAACTCCAAACCTACTTTGCATCGCAGGGAAAGCCTGAGTTAGGCACTATCTACGCTCCTCTCGAGGGGAAGGGATACGTCCCTCCGCCACTAGTCGGGGTCTGGGCAACCGCACCTTACTTTCATAATGGATCGGTGCCAACCGTGGAAGCGGTGCTGAACTCGAAGCTCCGCCCGGAGATATGGGCAAGGAACGAGGACCCGAATGCCTATGATCTCGAGAGCCTAGGTATGGTTTTTTCAACACTGTCTCGTGAAGAGCGGGAAGAGAGCGATCGTATCATGAGAACTGCGTCGCATTTGAGCCGTGAGTCTCTCGATCAGATGTTCATCTACGATACCAAGGGATTCGGTCGGGGGAACATGGGCCATACTTTCGGTGATCAGCTAACACAAGATGAGCGTCTGGCCATCATAGAGTTCCTCAAAAGTCTCTCAGGGCCCAACATGCCTTCGGTATCCGCTCCAAAGATTCCGGATCGGCTTGCGCAACTCGGTATTGATTGACTGGACTTCCCAGGGTTTGCTAGACACTTCCTAGCCTCGAAAAATAGTCTTTTTCATATTGTGCTGGGGATATACCGCCTGTGTGACTATGACGCTTTATCGGATTGTAGAACATCTCGATAAAGTTAAATATCTCCGACTTTGCTTGGTCTCGAGTAGCGTAGATCTTCTTTTTCGTAACGCGTTTCTTGAAGGTTGCAAAAAAGCTCTCAGCGACCGCGTTGTCGTGACAATTTCTGCGACCCTCAAGCGCCCTGGCAAAGGGGAACAAACGAAAACACCAATTCTCTGATTCGCCAGTACTACCGAAAGAAAACATGCCTCGCTCAGCATTCACAGCAGGCACTAGATGAGGTTGGTGACGAATTAAATGAAAGGCCGCGAAAAACATTGAATTTTAGAACGCCAAAGGAGATTAATCATAGAACTGTTGCAGTGACCGGTTGAATCTACAGCGGCCTTTTTTAGAATGTCACGCTCCTCTGTCATTCTTTTCAAATCGGCCTTCAATCGCGCATTCTCGGTAGCAAGATCATCTTTGTCAGCTTGTCTTGGGCTGGCTTCTCCGAACTTTTTCAACCAGAGATACAAGCTATGTGTTGTAGTCCCAAGTCGCTCAGCTACTTCACTAACCGAATAGCCCCTCTCAGTGACCTGCTTGACAGCCTCTTTCTTAAACTCGTCTGTATATCGTTTGCCCTTCATAAACACCTCTCCTTGAGTTAGATTCTAACGCTATTTGGTGTCTAGCAAACTCTGGGAAGTCCCCCCCCCTCTACTTGCAATTCCTGAAATACATATCGCATAACTGATTTTAAACTCTCTTCCCCGATGGAACTCTAAAGGTACTGCTCGAAAACTTGAAATGAACGCATGTCAGTTATATAATTGACCGGTGTTCATTTATTTTCGTTGGAACCGACCCAAGTGACAAGCAGTTCGTTTGATAAGAGAGGAGCCAGGTATGGATTCAGTCGTCCCAATTAATCAGGGAACGCCGCGCTTAAAGGAAAAGTCGTGGAGACGGAAAACGTTGCTGGGGGCCGCCGAGGTGTACTTTCTCGAGGTTGGTTACGAGGCATTTTCTATGAATCGGCTTGCCGAGAGAGCTGGGGTCGGGAAGGGCACACTTTGCCTTTACTTCACGACAAGAGAAGAATTGTTGATAACACTTTTTGTGCAGAGTCTGATTCGATGGAGCTGTGTTTTTACAAATTACCTAGTGCAACCAATGTCGAGCAAGGGTTATGCGAGGGCGTTATACCTTACTGCCCTAGCGGATCGCGCTTTCTTGCCCTTGCTCAACAGGCTTGAACACATCATCGAGCACGATGTGGAGATCGACAGACTAACCAACTCAAAAACAGTGTCTAAATACCAGATTGAGAAGATAGCTGAATTAACATCTACCTCGCTTAATATTAATGAATTAAAAGCGACAGAGGTTGTAAATACGTTAGGCGTACTTCTGATCGACGCAACAAAATCGAGCCAGGAGGGGTCGCTAGATGGTGCGAACCTGTCCCAGGATTTTGAAAATCTTTTTATTAATTACTCGTCTGAACCTCTCTTTGTAAAAAATGCTGTTCGTATTATAGAAGCTGTACGAAAAGGCGCTTTTGAAGACTTAGAAAAATTTGTTACTCACTCTAGCGACTGCCTGCTGATAAACGAAATAGGATGAAATAAAAATTATGAATACATCACATTCTGACAGCGTCATCACACTACACTCTCAAAACTTGGAAGCACTCGTCGAGAGGCAAAGGAGCATGTTTCGAGCGGAAGGCGATGTCACCTATTCAACGCGAATCGACAGATTACAAAGACTTAGGGCACTAATTGTTGAAAATAAGACAGAATTTTCGATGACGACTAAACGTGAGTTTGGTGGCGCACGCTCCTATGAGTTCAGCTTGTTTTCAGAGTTTGCGTCAAAGGTTGAAGCTATCGACTACTCAATGAAACATTTGAAAGAGTGGATGAAACCAGAAAAACGCAAAACCAATAAACCGATGAATTTTTTGGGAGGTAAGAGCGAGGTTAGGCATTTCCCCAAGGGCGTTGTTGGCATCATTTCTCCTTGGAACTTGCCGTTTGGCCTGACCGTTGCGCCTCTGACAAGTGCGCTAGCTGCAGGTAACCGAGCGTTATTGAAACCTTCGGAGTTCGTTCCTGAAACAGCGGCATTGTTTGCCGAAGTTGTCCCAAAATATTTTTCAGAAGATGAAGTTGCGGTCGTAACCGGTGGCGCAGATATCAGTCAACGGTTTGCGGAATTGCCTTTTGATCATCTTCTGTTCACCGGCTCTACTAAGGTCGGCGCAAAAGTAATGCAGTCAGCCTCGAAACATTTGGTTCCCGTCACGTTAGAGCTTGGTGGCAAATCTCCTGTCATTATTGGTCGCAGTGCAAAGCTTGACCTGGCCGGAACACGCCTGGCATTCGGTAAGCTCCTAAATGGTGGTCAATTATGCTTGTCGCCAGACTACGTTGTCGTTCCGGAGGAACTAGAGGAACAACTCATTGCGCGAGTGGTTAAGGAGACACAGTCGATGTATCCGAACATTACAGAGAATGAGGATTACGCGGGTATCATAAACGAAATGCACTTCGCGAGGTTGCAAAACTACATTGATGACGCAGTTGCCAAGGGAGCAAAGCTCACGATTGTCGGTGCTGAAAAAACGCGGGCGTCTGATGGCAATCGTCGTATGCCCTTGCATATTTTACAAAACGTCAATGAAGACATGTTGGTTATGCACGAGGAAATATTTGGTCCCGTTCTGCCTGTGATGGCCTATTCTGATGTCTCTGAAGTACCAGATATGATTGAACCTCGTCGAAACCCTCTTGCCATGTATTACTTTGGCAAAGATAACCGTGAGCAAGAATACTTACTTAGCCACGTACAAAGTGGTGGGGTTTGTATCAATGATATTACGCTTCATTACGTACAGGAGGACCTTCCATTCGGTGGTGTTGGAGCTTCTGGCATGGGTGCCTATCACGGGCCAGAAGGATTTAGAAGCTTAAGCCATTCGCGCGCGATTTATAGCCAAACCATGATTGATGTTTTACCTATCGTTGGAGCGCGCCCCCCCTTTGGTGAAAAATTCAGAAAGAATATAAGCAAAATTTTAGGTTCAATCTAAAATTATAGGCCGCGAATCTTAACGTGTGCTTCAAGGTCGATACTCAGTTCCAAACCCGGAGCATGGTTGTCGCTTAACTCAGCGACGGCAAATAATCGCGGCGTTCCCGAAAGAGGAGAACAACATATGAACAGAACAACGGGGACATTATCGTGACTATAAATCGCCAATGGCTGCTAGCTGAGCGACCTGAAGGAATGGTTGGTCCACATAATTTTAAGTACAACGAGACCGCAATTCCTGAACCCAAAACTAAAGAGGTGCTAGTTAAGAATCTATTTCTATCATTTGACCCTGCACAACGAAATTGGATGGTTGATCGTAAGGCGTATCTGCCGCCAGTGGCTATCGGAGATCCCATGCGTGCAGGTTCTGTTGGGCAAGTAATAGATTCGCGTCACGCGGAGTATCAAGTAGGCGATCTCGTCCAAACTACCGGCAATTGGCAAGATTATGTGGTTGCTTCTCCCGGTGAAGGTCCAATGGGGTTGGTCAAATTGCCGTCAGGGGTATCCCCTGAAATGATGTTGTCTGTGCTCGGTATAACGGGGCTTACGGCGTATTTCGGCTTACTAGAGATTGGCCAGCCTAAACTTGGTGATACCGTTCTTGTTTCTGGTGCTGCAGGTTCTACCGGCTCGTTTGTTGGTCAGATTGCAAAAATCAAGGGTTGCCATGTCGTTGGTATTGCGGGTGGTCCCGATAAGTGTCGGTGGTTAAAAGAGACTGCCGGTTTCGACGCCGTAATCGACTATAAAAATGAAGATGTTAATGCACAAATTGCTCATCATTGTCCTGATAAGTGGGATGTATTCTTCGATAACGTAGGCGGCTCTATCCTAGAGGCGGCCCTAGATCACGTCAATCTGCGTTCTCGGATTGTTTTATGCGGGAGCATCTCTGGCTATAACGCGACTAGACCGATACCTGGCCCATCAAATTTGTCGAACCTGACTGTTAATAGAGCGCGAATGGAAGGGTTCGTTATTCTGGATTACATGCCGCGAGCAATGGAGGCCATCCAAGATCTAATGTCATGGGTTTCATCAGGCGAATTGATTTACCAAGTCGACGTGCAGGAAGGTTTTGAAAATATCCCTACCACGTTGCAGCGACTCTACAACGGACAAAATCTAGGGAAGCAGCTACTTAAAATAGGCTTATAGAAATAGCCATAAGGATTGTAATTACATACATCGCATCCAAGCGTCGCGAGGAATTATCTGAGTTAGAACTGATGTTGAAAATGGTGGAGGCTTCTATGGGCTTTTTGCCAGCATCCATGATGACCATGGCACATTGGCTAGAATTTACTCAAGCTTTTGAGGAGCTAGGTGCAACGGTTCTCCGCAGCGGTGAACTAGATGCTGGCCTAAAAAAAATGATAGCGTTTGCGGTGAGAAGCGCAGCTGGTTGTCGTTACCGCCAGGCACATATAGCTAATTCAGCGCAAAAAAATTATGTCAGCGTAGAGATAATAACAGCAGTATTTGAGTTTGAGAGTAACGACTTGTTTTCCGAAAAAGAGAGAGCCGCGCTCTGAGTTGCAGTGCATGCAGCTATGGCACCCAATACTGTAGAGGCTAAGCACATGAATGGATTGTCAAAACACTTTAGTGAGAGGCAGGTTATAGAAGTTGTGGCCGTAATATCACTGTTTGGGTTTCTGAATCGCTGGAACGACACGATGGCAACCACTTTAGATAACTCTCCTAAGAGTTTTGCAGCAGTCCAGCTCGCCTCGCAGGGCTGGGATGCAGGAAAGCATGAATAACCACGCGCGACTGCATTCACAAAGGCAGCCAAGGTTTGACCACTTCGATGGAGAAGTAATATGAAAAAACTTAATATCTACGATCAACTCAACGCAGCCACGCTTCTGTTGGTGTCACCCGAGTGGCGAAAAGTTAAAGCAGCCCGTAAATCGGCGGTATCGTTTGAAACGCCGGATGTAACTATCCCAATTGAAAATCGTACGATAGCGAACCGCAACATTCGCCTTGCTGAGGCCGGATCAGTCGATGCTCCTCTCGTGGTGCTACTCAGCCCGTTTCCTGAGAGCATCCTAAGTTTTACAGGTTCCTGGAAAGCACTTACAGAGAAATGCCGGGTAATTGCCATCGACCTTCCTGGGTTTGGTGGTTCCGAAGGTGACCGCAAGGATATGTCACCCAGTGCCCAGGGTGCTCATCTGGCTGCGATCTTTGATGAGCTTGATTTGCATAATGTTCATCTTATCGCACCTGATGTGGGGATGGGCGCCGCGCCGGGCCCTTTCAAACTTGCTTTTATGATCAGCATGTTGGCCAGGTTCGGTTTTATGCGTTTCACTACGGGGTTGTTGGGTGCTGGGCCACTCATCGCTTTCTCGTCAAAGCTTGGGTCCATCCGCCATCGGGCCAACGCTAAACAAATAGATGATTATAAACGCTCTTATTCGGGGCGCGCACATGAAGTGGTTTACTGGTTCAAGGATTTTCGTTCTAAAGCCGCAGAGCTGGCTGGACGAGTGAATGAAATCGATATACCTACCTTGGTTTTCTGGGGAGAGCTTGATGTTATGTTCGATGTCAGTAATGCAGAATATTTAAATGCAGCACTGCCGCAAAGTAAGTTACATATTCTGCCTGAATCAGGTCATCTTGCTTGGGCTGATCAGCCGGAATTATTCGCCGAGATGATAATTGATTGGGTAGAGACCACGCATAAAAAGCTGCCGTTGTGAGAAGTGATGAGGCCTAAGCACCAGTCGCTTCACGAAGCGCTCGAAGGATGCCTGAGTTAAGGAACGTCGCTATTAAGCAATGTTGATTACTGATCGACACTACTTTCTTATAACTTTGTTCGAGATAACACCTATTTTTTCGACTTCGAGTTCGACAATGTCGCCATTGTTTAAAAAGCGCAAGTGCTCTAGGCCACATCCTAAGCCCACTGTACCAGAACCAATTACTTCGCCAGGATAAAGGGTCTCGCTTTTACTTATATGCGCGATCATATCTGCGAAATTCCAGTGCATTGTATTGCTATTGCTATCGCACCAAGTCTCTCCGTTGACACGTGCCTGCATGCGTAAGTTGTAAGGGTCATCAAGTTCATCCGCGGTAACTATAACCGGCCCAAGAATAATTGAATCGTCAAAATCTTTGCTTTTTGCTGGCCCCAACATCCCCGGAGATTCGAGCATTTGGGCATCTCGTGCCGAGAAATCGTTATAAATTGTGTATCCAAATATATGGCTTGGAGCGTTACATTTTCTGATGTCTTTTCCTTTTTTACCAATGATACATGCCATTTCTAATTCGAAATCCATTAACTCAGAATACGCTGGCCACACAATGTCTTTGCCACTTTGTGCCACGGAGAAACGGTTTGCTTTATAGTAAAGGGGCTGTTGATACCAGACTTCAGGGACTGCAAAACGGCCACTAACACGCAAATCATGTTCAGTTCCCACAGGATCATTTGCAGCCATAGCGCTCAGTTTAATGGCGCTCTCAAACGAATTTTTCAGATGCTCCTCGAAACCCAGACAGTCACGTATTTGTGCGGGCAATGGCAGTGGGGCTAACCAATCCACTTGGTCAGATGGTATTCTGGCTGAGCTAGACGCAAGTATTGCATAGGCGCGATCAAGAGCAGGTTGACCTGCTTCTATAAAATTTTGCATTGAGGAAAAAGCGAGGTCCTCCGCTGCTGCGATACTCAGATTGATGATTCCGGTGTCAGTGAAAGCGCCTAGATATTCTGCACCTTGCTGTTTGAACGTAATTAACTTCATATATATCTCGCTATGCTTTGACGCTACGCCGGATAACTGAGAGTTTTCTCATAGCAACCTTATTTGTGAATAAGTGATCTTAAATGAACGACGGTCACTATACAAATAGACGCATGGTATATCAATATTGCGGGAGTAAAATCTACAACTGCTTCGAAATTGTCCAAGTGAGTAGTTTTCGCTCGCAATCGTCACTCAGACTTCAGCCTACTTAGGATTTAAACACGATGTCCGTTTATATAATTGCGCGATTCAAAATACATGATCGAGGTGAATACGATAAATATTCAGCTGGTTTCTCAGAAGTATTTAAAAAGTTCGATGGTAAGATGCTGAGTGTTGATGAGGACCCGACGGTATTGGCTGGAGACTGGGATGATACTAGGTCGGTAATTATTGAGTTTCCATCGAAAGAATCTGCATTAGCTTGGATGACATCTGATGACTACCAGGGCATAGCAAAGCATCGTAATGCTGGAAGCACGGTAAACTCTATATTGGTAGAGGGTTTACAATAATAGAACATAGCTACATCATACCGCTCCCCAACTGGTTGTTCGAACAAGACAATTAACCGACAATGCCAAGGTTAATATAAGGGGTTTTATTGGTTGGTTCTGCAACCCATCTGCCTATCTGGGCTTGGATAGAAACCAAGTTTTGGGGTGATCTGATTAGATGGCGTATGAAAAAAGTGCGTTCTATCGCTTAGTATGTCTATATCTGTTAATAAGTTACTGTCCGAGTCTAGTACTCCGCTAGTCAGCGATATAGTTAATTGCTGATTAGCTGCTTTTAGTCAATCCTGGCCTAGAGTCCAAACAAAAACCGCATGGAGTTACTCATGAGTTCAGTCGTTGCAATTAATCAGAGAGCGAGAAGCGGGGAACAAAAGGCGTTGCGTCGACGCGCGGTACTAGAGGCTGCCGAAACCTACTTTCTTGAGGTTGGGTATGAGGCATTCTCTATGTCTAAACTCGCCAAGAATATTGGATTATCCAAGGGTACACTTTACCTCTACTTCCAAACGAGGGAAGAGATTTTTCTGACCCTCTATGAGCAAAGCCTGATTCGATGGAGTCAGGTTTTTATAAATGATTTATCTAAATCCATGACAACTAATGCATATTGCCAGAAATTATTTAGCACTGCCTCGGAAGATGGCACCTTCTTGCCTTTGCTTATTAGGCTCGAGCATGTGATCGAACACAATGTTGCCATCCCTCGGCTTATCAATTCTAAGCAAGTGTTCATAACTCAGGTGGAAGCGCTTGCTGAGGTCACGTCCATCTCGCTCACTTTGAGTAAAGCGCAAGCGATAGAGGTAGTAAAAACAATGGGCGTCCTCCTGATTGGTGCGACCCAGGGAGATCAAGGCCCTTCACTTGGTAACGAAGAGTTGCCTGAAGATGTTCAAAATCTTATCGTCAGCTTTTCGTCCGAGCCTCTCTTTATTAAAAATGCTGTTCGCATCATAGAGGGCATTCGCGCAGAAGCTTTATAAATTAACTCTGACTCAACCGCTGAGGGTGTTAGTGTGAAAGGGTTTAGAGAATTTATGTATCACCCTGGAAACACCGCTCCCAGCGAGTAGCGAAGGATGGGCCGAGAAGACAATAATATCTGCGTCAGACTGAGTTATGTCGCCGATCAGTATTTTTAGTCTGCTCATATCAAAAGTAGCTATGGGTTAATGGGATTAGTTCTCTTCGACTTAGCTTGAAATTGATGCTTTAAGCGCGAATCTTAGCCTTATGTCAGGTAAGTGGCATAAGCACTCTACTTGCAGTCTATATGAGCTGAAATTACACCAAATTGGGCTAAATATTGTCTTCATATTTGAATTCATGCTCTCACTCGCGGTCGGTTTCGACTTTAATATCAAGCCAGGGCTTTCCAGCGCACCATCCACAGCCCTCGCCGGCACATCGGTTGCATTCTAATGCTGGTTTGTAAAGCTCACTGTCGAGTGGGTCAACACCATCCTCATCCTTGTATGAGAACTTACCCTCATTACGATGGTTTTGACTTTGCTTTTCTGGGTTTGACTTTACTAAGGACCCGCCACTACCCCGACGGCTTACCCGCGGGTTACCCGAGCTCTCAGTTTTATCGGACGACTTCGCCTTGGAGTTGGTCTTGTTGGCGCCTTTTCGTCCACCTCTCCGCTGTTTTTCGCGTCTTTCCTCCAGATGCTGTCGATAGTCATTTAATTCAGGACTAATAATGGTTGATTCATCTATCTGAAAGAACGGTTGAACCGCTTCTATGTGTTTCGGCTTGATATGGATATTCAGTGCCTCTGTGTGTTTCCAACTCCTATACTTAACCCCCCGCATATCAAGCGGACTCAGACCTCACCCCCTAAAACCTCAAAATAGCCTTATCCAGACCCCACCCCCGGGGGTACCCCCACGTGCTCAGAAAGGTTCCCTAATATGCTAGTACATATTATTCTGGGTGAGTGATTGGTAAGGAAGACTGCATTGAGTCTGCAGGAGATTCTTATGGGGCAGAACTTTGAAGAAACCAAACTCTCTGATAGCCGATGCTTGTAATATCTTTTTTTTGTAACCAAAATGTAATACATTTATGAAAATTTTTAGTCGGAGTAATACTTTTATTTTCAATTAGTCGTTTTTATGCTGAGGAAGTAGATCCTAACATTGCACTCGTACAAATAGCTTTGAGGCATCTCTTGAAGAATTCATCGCCCGCGACGCGGTTGGACTATTACGCTATAACTACAACAATTTTTTGGGCTAAATCTCATGACCCAGCACAACTACAACGATTCTATAGAGGCCTGTGCAGCGCATTACGGCGACGAGGCAGAAGCTGTCAAGACCTACATGCAGGAGGGGCTAAAACAAGCCCTTAGGCTCCCAAATAGGGGGCCTATTCAATTCCTTAAAAATGGCGCTCTACATCCAGAAATTCGGGAAGCATACTCTAAGTATGGCTTTTATGTTTTTGAGGGTGTAGTCACAGCTCAAGAGATGTCAGATGTCCGTCAAGACATTGATGAAGTACGCTCACGCTTTGCGACTCATCCCGATTCCAAGCTCGATGCTCGAGGTCGCCCGGCCCTTGGTTGCGACTGCAAAGGCCCTGGACTGAAATGGAGTAAGGCGCTTAGCGATCCGCTCGGTGGCACCGATGTTGCCAATGGTCGGCACCAGATAAAGTTAAAGGAATTGAAGGCTTCAGCAGACGCGCCCGAATACGCCCCTTTTGTTCTCGTTGGGTCGCTGCAGTTTTCTGAAGCAGCACTGCGCTTGTACGGCCATCCAGAGCTACTCAGAGTTGCCGCTGAAGTGAACGGTGAGGACTTCGCTCCATTTAATGAGGTCTTATTTATTAAAGACGCGGGGGTCGGTTCTGCTGTGTCCTGGCATCAAGATGGTGACACCCACTGGAATAATCCAGACTTTGACGAGGATATTCATGGCTTCAACTTCATGGCACAAGTATATCAAAGCACGCCAGTAAACGGTGTTTGGGTAGTTCCAGGTACTCACAAACAAGGCAAATTAGATATTAAGGCTATGGTTAGAAGTGCGGGCGGCGAGAGATTAACAGACGCTCTACCCATTGTTTGTGAGCCGGGAGACGTCGTGATGTGTAATCGTCAACTGGTACATGGGTCCTTCGCGAATGCAGGTTTTGAACCTCGATTGACCATTAATTTTGGGTTCCATCGACGTTCGTCAGTTCTCGATGTTATGGGCGCTGGCATTCACAGTCCCGCAGCCATTTATTACAAAGACGTCATAAAAAAGCGTTCCCGAGTTATTGGATACGCAATTGATGCGCGCCAGCGTCAGTATCCTCATGAAAAACCTTACGACTACAAACCATTCATGGAAATTGACAAGACTTATAAATGGGACTCTGCTGCAAAAGCTGACTTGCGTGACTACAACTTACAAGATTTAAGCATTTAGAGTTCTTTTAGGAAAACCATTTTCATCTTACATTTTTTACTGTTTTTCCCAATAATCACGAAGCCGCTCCTTAACCAGCCCTCGCTCAGTCCTGTTAACGTGAACCAAATAACAACCCAGCTGTTCGGGCTTTAACCGGACAGGGCAGCTGTCTTCCGCTGTGACAACTAGCTCACCACCAGAACGCTCTATAAGGCCATAGGAGTGCCTCTGAGCGTCAAGCAATCCATCACCAACAAACACCTCTCGATCGTCCAGTAACCGCTTGGCCTGCATATTCAGAGCCTCTGTGAAGTGCTAAAGCCTGTATTGTAACCCCGCGTGTCAAGCAGACTCAGACCCACCCTCATTTGCCTAGTAACCGCCCAACCAGCACCACACCCTAGGAGGCACACCCCGATAAGTAAGAATGGTTCCCTTGCACTCGTGAAGATACTATTGTGGGCGAACGGTTAGGTATGATTTATGTTTATAAGGAATTTTTCTGCTCGGAGTTGTAAATGCCAACGATAGTTAACAAACAGACTTATTTAGAATCAGGACAACAATTTGAAACGAAGCAATTTTCGGGGGTGTCATATATTGACGCACTTCTCAATCGAGGAGGTGATGGTTCTAGTAGTGGCTCTCCGATTAAATGGGTAAGCGATCCCTACCTAACAGACGAAGAATCAGAAAACTCGATAACAACCATCTCATACAGCTTCCCTCGCGCTGATGGCTCCTCTGCACCCTATGGTTATCCTGATGATGTCGGTGAAATTACCCCGATAGCTTTTAATATAAAGCAACAAGAAGATATTCGCGCGGCGCTTGGCGAGATAGAAAAGTATATTAACGTAAAATTCGTAGAGGTCATTGAAGACAAACAAAGCGTTGGAACAATAAGATTCGCTATGAATACGATCACTGATGAAGTGGGAAATTATAGAGAGGGAATCGCTGCGACGGCGGATCCTGTGTCGGCGCAACCTCGTGGCGGCGATGTTTGGTTCAATAAATGGTTTGTAGAAGGGAATTTTTCCAGTGGGCTCGTCCCGATGTGGCTAGGAGAGTCAGAAAGCCCAGGATCCCAAACTCCTATTGGTGATTTGACAATTATGTATCATGAGATATTTCATGCGCTTGGTGTTGAGCATCCGAACGATAATCCTGACATACCTTTTCCTGAAGATAAAAATTTTCGAGAGTACACAGTGATGGCAGGTGAGTTTACTGTTGATGGCGCTTCAACACATATAATAGATTATAAAGAGTACGCGGTAACTTCTACGCCTATGGCTTATGATGTGGCAGCTTTGCAATATTTATATGGGGCTAATTCGAAGCACAATAGTGGAGATACAGTCTATACTTTTGATCCTAATACACCTGAAATCAAACTTATATGGGACGGAGCAGGAACTGACACTCTCAATTTCATGAATTTTTCAGAAAGCAGCACAATTAATCTGAATGGCGGGTCTTACAGTACTGTTCCGTTTAATGGTTGGTCATTAAAAAATAATATTAGTATTGCCTTCGATGCGGTTATTGAGAATGTAATCGCCGGTTCTGGTGCGGATGTGATCGTTGGGAATTTCTCCAACAATGTGATTACGGGAGGGTTAGGCGGAGATACCATAGATGGTGATGCAGGTATTGATCAGGCTGTTTATACGGAAAATTTTATAGATGTTTCTTTGGTTAATTCGGGAACTTTTTGGAATATTGCTTCGGGAACTGATAAAGATACTCTTAGAAACATTGAGCGCCTTAAGTTTAATGACAAGCACATAGCTCTAGACCTTGATGGTAACGCAGGGAAGACCATTAAACTGTTAGGGTTACTTCTTGGAAAGGATCAAGCAATAAATAAAACATACGTTGGTGTAGGATTAAAAATTCTTGATAATGGGATGCCCTATGAACAGTTAATGCAGGCAGCACTTGACGTGGTTCTGGGTGCCAATGCAAGCTCATTATCGGTAGTTAAAATGATTTGGGAAAACCTTATTGGCCCACCAACACCAGCCGATAATATTAGTCAGTATTCGGCTCTCATTGATAATGGTACCTATACTGCAGCCGAGCTAGCCATAGTTGCTGCTAATCATAGCTTAAATACTACCGCTATTGATTTAGTCGGCCTCGCATCAACAGGCGTGGAATATATATTTTAGTTAGCCGGCAGCCAGCACCCCACCCTAGGGGCACAACCCGATAAGCCAGGATGCTCCCATTGCACCCGTATATACGCTATTCTCCGCAGAGTATTTGGGTTGGCAAAGGCTAGCCTTAGATATGCAAATCGATGAAGAACACAAGGAAAGCAGACTCAAAGAAGTTTGATCATGGCAGATTGAGAGCTAACTTTTTAGTAGCTTTTTCAGGGAATTTTTGCCAAATCATCAAGTGCTTTTTACGGGATATTTACGGCCTTTAGTAAAAATGACAATTCTTCTAGACTGGAAATTACTATCCGCTGAAGAAAAAATAAGGATTCTCTTCTAGTGAATTTGGTTATGGGTTTTGCTATCGTAAATTACAAAGCCTGTCTTTTATCATAATAAAAATTCTTATTAAGTATGGAGCTAAATGACCAAGTCTATTTATATTAAACGTTCTATCAAAGTGTTCTTATTGCTTCTGCTGTCGGGAATGTCTCAGGCAGAGCCAATTTGGCTCATGGTCGATGAGGCCGCGAATGAAAATGAGCTGAGTTCGGCAGTTAAGCCCAATGACGCGATCACCCCCCTAGCGATAGAGATCACGCTAGCAACTCTTGCCACGCTTGATCGTGATAGTGAGGTTTTGCTCAGTATAGGTGGGGGTGTGGAGCTTAGCTTTGTGATAGAAAATGTCACTCACTATCCCAATGGAGATATTGGCTGGAGTGCGGCACAGGAATTGAACGGGTATCTCCAAACTTTTTCTATCACCGCCGGCGCAACCGAACTCGTCGCCTCTTTGATGACGGATGACAAGTCTTATGAAGTCATAGCAAAACGGCAGGCGCACCGCGACTCATACATCGGGTGGCTATATCGAGAGGCCTACAAGACGCCAAAACCGCTTAGTGAAAAGTCAGTAGCGCCCCGCATCTCAGATCCGGCCCTCTTCCTTGAGAAACCAGAACCAGGGCTATCAGTTGTAATCTCTACGGATTTGGTCGATCGATATTATACTATTATTGGCCAAAGCTTGGTTTGGACCTTTACGCTGAGCAACAAGCTCGATCGCGTCACTAAGGCGTTAACATTAAGCGTCGGCGGAAATTACGTCGACGCCGCTTACAAAATCGAGGGCGCCGGATTTAATGACAATTCAGAATTTTTAGATTTGCCTGATAACTGTGTTGAAAAAACTTATCTCGACACAGATCCCTTCCGAATGGTCGATGAAATCCTCTGCGAGATCGATCCTATCGCTTCCCAGTCTAGCCAAACCTTAACCCTCAAAAGTCGAACGAAGCCGGGGGTAACTCTCGATCAATTAGTCAATGGTGAAGGCCTTTCATACCCATCAGCAAATTTGGTGGAGACGGAAACCTATGTCACAGCGTATGGGTCTTATAACGGCCATTTCAACGGCCCTATTCCGATAGCAGATGTGCTGACTGACAGCGACGCAGACGGTCTAAGCGATTACAACGAGGGCCTCCTGGGCTCTGACCCTCTTGATGCTAGCTCCGATGCTACCCGCGATGTCATGATCGATATTGCTGTTCTGTATACATCTAACTTTGTAGAGCAAGTCGCTATTAATGCAGAGACAAAAATCAACAGCGCAATGACTATCGTCAATGAAATTTTTTCAGGTAGCAAGACTGGAATACAATTCAATATAGTCCATTACGAGCCACTTGATTATATAAATAACTGTATCGCTGATCGATGCGAAGTAGGTCAATCGTGGAACGACACTCAGACCGTTGTTGCAGAGTATGGGGTCCGCAACAAAAAAGAATGGCGCTTTAGCGAAAAAATTCGCTCACTGAAAGGGGCAGATTACGTATTGATTATGGACGGGGGCGGCGGATTGGATCCAACCGGCGGGCAAGCTGAGTGGGGGAATTTCAATAGAGGCTACTTTGGTTTTCAAAAGCATAAACGAACGGCTTTTGTTCATTATGAAAATTTTGGCTATGAAACCGATGAGGTAGTAATCGCTCATGAACTTAGTCATTTACTTGGAAACAGCCATTCTCGCAAACAAAATCGAGATTCGGGTCTACCCGCGGATACGGTCGCTACGTTCCCTTGGGCAGCGGGTCATGCTGTCGATAACAAATTTGTCACAATCATGCCCTATTCAACGGCATTTGGCATCGCATCTCAGATTAATAGATTTTCGGATGCCTCGAGGTCTGATTGCAATTATACCGATCCTATAACTATGATAGAGGTCTTCAACGCCCCTTGTGGGATAGAAATAGGTGACACAGAGAATGGAGCTGATGTGGTAGGCGCAATGAGAATTGTGCGCTACCAACATGAAATTTTTTCACCATCTCGGCCAGTGTTACCTACGAAGGCAAGTGATGGTAAAAATTATTCTTCAAAGTTTCTCGCAAGCGCCATCAAAGATATCGAGGTAGGCTTCGTCTCTAATTTTTTGAGCAGCGAAAAAATTAATATTGAAGGCACCATACGTATTTCATCAGAGCATGCTGGCAAAATTGGCACCACACATATAATTGTTGATGCTGGTGCACTCGGTGCTTTCCAGCTCAACGATTCAAATGTATTTGTCCCTTTTGATATTGCCTCTCCTGTTCTCGTTGGCGCGATTGAACCTAGACCGCTCAAGTCTATAGAGGACCTACTAGTTTTTGACGACCTTGTCCCTAGGTCGCTTGGAATAGACTCGTTATTGCTAAATATCTATTTTGGCTACAGCCTATTGGATTCAAAGTTACTCGTATACTCGGGAGCGCCGCTGACAGTTCAAATCGGACAGCCCTAGCATAGCTTTTTAGGCAATATCCAGACCCCACCTCTGGTGGGTATACACCACTCGCTCAGAAAGGTTCCCTTTTTTGCTAGTACATACTATTCTGGTAAAAAAGCTGGTCATTTTGGAGAAAAAGGCAAAATTGAGGAGTTAATTATGGAATGTGGATGTGGTAGAAGTCCAACGGGAAAATGTATTGGTTGGCATGCACTTTCTGAAGAAGAATATCAGAATGAACTTGTAAAATTGCAGGCGGAAGAGGAAAAAAAAGATGTTAGCGAAAATGAAGATTAAAAAGCTTTCAAGCGCGTTGAGTCTGACTATCAGAATTGCGAATGCAAAAGCTACATTTCCCAAGGCATAAAAGCACGCAGGCAAAAACATCGGTAATTCAATGTTGATACCAAATATCACTCATATAAACTCGGCAGGTTTGCGGTGACCTTTGGTTAAACGTTGTCTTTTTTCCAAGTCCAGTTTACCATCTCAGTATGGTTATTTCATACATGAAACTTTTCATCTTCGCGCTTGTCCCGTTTTTGTTATCCCCTGCTTTTGGGAAGACGATTGATCAAGGTCGCGGTCCTGTCCAGTTAACCGTCCCTCAGAATTACAATGGAAAAAACCCTACTCCGTTGATTGTTTTACTCCATGGATTTCGAAGCAATGGTTCCAGACAGGATTCCTACTTGGGCTTTAGCGATATAGCGAATGACAATGGGTTTCTATTTATTGCCCCAACAGGAAGCGTAAACCCTGAAGGTAAAACATTCTGGAACGCGACTCCGGCTTGTTGCGATTTTTTTAGTAGCAATGTGGATGATGTTGGGTATATCAAGGAGCTGATTGATGCGATAAAACTGGAATACAACGTCGATGCAAACCGTGTCTATTTAGTCGGTCACTCCAATGGCGGATTCATGTCGTACCAAGTTGCCTACAACCACCCTTCCATCATTGCAGCAGTAGTAAGCCTTGCTGGTGCGAGTCACGATGAAGTACGCCCTGCTCCAGCCGGGCAAGTGCACACCTTGCAGATTCATGGAACGCGGGATCTAACCATTCGCTTCTCTGGCGGATTCACTCTTGGTAGTGCTTATCCTGGAGCGGTGGAGACTGTAACGACCTGGGCCGGCTATAACGGCTGCAGCTTAGTCGCTGAAGAGGGTCAAACACTAGATTTGGTGGCCAACTTGGCGGGCAATGAGACCACCAGTGAAATTTACGACGATGGCTGCAAATCTGGAGGCTCTGCTGAATTGTGGACCATTGAAGCGGGCGGGCACATCCCTTTATTGTCAGATTCATTTGCGCAGCAAGTAGTGGATTGGCTGTTCGTGCACACAAAATCCGATTGGCCAGCAGACTACAATGGTGTTACGCCTTCCGCAATGCTGGGGTTAAGTTACAACAACATCGGCAACTTTAGCTCCGCTGACAATTCGATCTATACCTGTGTTCGCACGGTAGAAAATGGAATACCTACTGCGATTGGTGGCATTGAACAATTCGATATCGCAATGAAAATTATTTCATATGAGTTGGGGGTTATTCAGATTACAAATAGTCGGCTGTTCAATGCGGATGATGTGCGTAATGAGAACAATGAGTTGCCAGATTGCAGTGGCGTGTTTGAACTAAGCACAAACCTCTATACGGATATTATACAAGTGGGTAATCAAGTGTTCGAAGTTGTGTTTGAATTGCGTGATTCTGTAAATCTCGAGTTTGACTTGGTAAATTCCT
>ERZ1047472.1440-NODE-1440-length-18483-cov-49.349794_pt1 | contig 18483 bp, 15 predicted proteins | sample MGYA00383095_ERZ1047472 | MGnify/ENA primary metagenome ERZ1047472 (study PRJEB29581, sample SAMEA5548365) | metagenome | biome: marine; feature: coastal; material: water | depth 1 m | study: Short-term variability in the microbial, nano- and picoplankton... | reverse complement strand
TCGGAGAGAAATATACAAAATAAAAAGAATAGCGATTTGAATCAAAACTCAAATCGCTATTGCTTATAAACTTTGTTGGGGGTAGTTTTTTATTTATTCATCTGTTTAATTAGTTCTGTTGCAGCTAATTTTCCAAAAGCATTTGCAGCTAAAGGGCTAGCACCTGTAATTAATTTTCGGTCTTTATGAACTGTATTGTCAGCTTCTTGGTTTATGATCGTAACTCCCAAATTGTTTAACTTTTCTCCATACTTGTAAGGTACATGACCAGGGGTATAACCAATGATGGGTCCTTGCTCATCCACAGCATCTGGAAATGAAGCAATTTCATAACCTTTATATATATAATTATCTTTGTTGCTATCTAAACCAGCTGCTAATAATGCTGCTGGACCATGACAAATCGCTAGTGTAAACAGATCATTATTGTGCGACCATTTTATGAGTTTACTTACATCTTTGTTTTCTGGTAATCCAAGCATTGCTCCATGACCTCCAGGAATAAAAATAGCAACATAATCTGAGCTTTCATTCATAGTGTTAGTTACAAACTCTGATAAATTTCCTGGATTTTCAAATTTCTTTTTGAATTCAGCATATATTGCCTTTACATACTCATCGTCTTTTGGCATTGCCCATTGCTCAATGACAACTGGTTTTCCATTGGGTGTGACAACCTCTACATCAAAGCCAGCATTTTTTAAATGTAGCACAGGTAAAAGTATTTCGACGGGATGATTTCCAGTTGAGAATTTTTTGCCATTAGCCATGGTCATGTTTTTCTGTTCTGTGCAAACCATTAACACCTTTTTATTTCCTGTGTACTTATTTTCATAGACAGTATTGACAAAATCCGTAGTTGGAGGTATTGCTAATTTTAATGCTAGTGGTGATGGGATATAAGATCCGTCTTCAGTTTCTGTTGGTCTCGATGTAAAGTACAAGACAATAAAAGCGAGTAAGATGAGGCTTACTAGCGTTAATATTATTTTTTTCTTCATGGTTTGATTTATATAAATGTTACTAATTTCTCCATTGGTTTTCTGACCTTTACAAGGTTGACTAACCAATCTTTATCTGCCTCTTTATAGCCTATTGGTAGTAGAAGTGTACTTCGTAATCCTTTTTCGCGCAACCCTAGAATTTTATCTAATGCATTTTTATCGAACCCTTCCATTGGAGTACTATCTACACCTTCGAATGCAGCTTGTGTAATGGCAGCCATAAAGGCAATATAGGTCTGTCTTGCAGCATGTTCATAGTTTGTTTCAGCATCACGCTTTGGGTAACCATCTAATAACATTTGACGATAGTTTTCCCAACCTTCATTTTTAACACCTCTTATTTCATTGGTTAAATCAAACATATAATTAATACGATCTTCGGTATAATTATCCCAAGCTGCAAATACCAATAAATGTGAGCAGTCTGTAACTTGCGATTGATTCCAAGCAATTTCTTTGATACTAGATTTAGTGTCATCGTTTGTAACTACAAAAACTTCAAAGGGTTGTAATCCACTCGATGTTGGTGCTAACCTAATGGCCTCTAAAATGTTATCTATTTTTTCTTGAGGAACTACTTCGCCATTCATTGCTTTAGTAGCATATCGTTCATTTAATTTCTCTAAAAAACTCATTGTTATATATTTAATTATCGTACAAAATTAAATGATAATTAAAATGTAAATATGAATCTATGGTAATAAATTAGTTTTTGATTCTTTCTTTTCTAATTCTGCTTAGACTCTGAGGAGTAATACCAAGATATGAGGCAATTTGATAATTAGGTATTATTTTTTCGAATTCAGTGTAATCCTCAATAAACTGATTGTATTTTTCTGCAGCAGTTAATGCTAATAAGCCTAAAATTCGTTTTTGAAGTGCAGAAATTCGCTTTTCAAAATTCTTACGCTGAATGATTTCAAATTGCGGGAATTCCTCGTAAAATTTTTCAACTTTTGAATTATCGATTATTAAAACTTTAGAATGCGTTAAACTTTCGATTGATACTTTAGATCTGTTATCTGTATAAAGCGTAATGTAATCACTTATCCACCAGTTTTTAATAGCAAATTGAATGGTATGTTCTTTGCCTTTTTCTGTTTTGTAAAAAGAACGTAAACAGCCACTTAAAACAAAAATATGTTCCTTTTTTAACGAGTTATCAGTAAGAATTTGTTCTCCTTTAATTAAATTTCTTTCTTCGATTATTTCATATAGTTTATGTTCTATTTCGGGGGAAATAGAAACTGTATTTTTAAAATAATCTAAAAGTTCGTTCATGTATTCAAATTACGCTATCAATGGCTAAAATTCGGTAAATTTTATATTTCTCAAAAGAGGGACAACTCAAATCTTTATTTTAATGAGTCGTTTTTATAGATATAGAAGTTAAAGCAGTTTAAAAGCTTCTTTTATTTTATCGACATAGTCTAATTTTTCCCAAGTAAATGTCTCTACTTCTTCAGAAACAGTTTCACCCATTGGATTTGTAAATGTCACCTTTTTTACTTCGGGAGTTCTTCCCATATGTCCATAGGCAGCCGTTTCAGAATAAATAGGAGTTCTTAATTTTAAGCGTTGTTCAATAAAATAAGGGCGCATATCAAAAATAGTTGCTACTTTTTTACTAATCTCTCCATCAGACAAATTGCTTTTAGCTGTTCCAAAAGTATTTACATGAATACTTGTAGGTTCAGCCACACCAATTGCATACGAGACCTGAACCAATACTTCTTTACAAAGACCTGCAGCAACCAAATTCTTAGCAATATGTCTTGTAGCATAGGCACCCGATCGATCTACTTTAGAAGGGTCTTTTCCTGAGAAAGCGCCTCCACCATGGGCGCCTTTTCCTCCATAGGTGTCTACAATAATTTTTCTTCCTGTCAAACCAGCATCTCCATGCGGTCCACCAATAACAAAAACCCCTGTAGGATTGATATGATAGGTGATTTCTTTTGTAAATAATTGTTGAATATGAGCTGGTAATTTTGCAATGACTCTGGGAATCAAAATTGCGACAATATCCTTTTTAATTTTAGCCAACATCACCTCTTCAGAAGGATCAAAATTGTCGTGCTGCGTAGAGATGACAATTGCATCAATTCTTTGTGGAATATTATCATCAGAATATTCAATTGTTACTTGACTCTTCGCATCTGGACGCAAGTAGGGAATGTCTTTATTTTCTCTTCGTAATGCAGCCAGTTCAATCAATAATCTGTGTGAAATCTCTAAGGCTAAAGGCATGTAGTTTTCAGTTTCATCTGTAGCATATCCAAACATCATTCCTTGGTCTCCGGCACCTTGTTCCTCTGGATTTGCTTTGTCTACACCTTGATTAATATCTGGTGATTGTTCATGAATTGCAGACAACACTCCACAAGAATTGCCATCGAACATATACTCGCTTTTGGTATAGCCAATTTTGTTAATGACATCTCTAGCGATCTTTTGAACATCTAAATAGGTTTTAGATTTTACTTCTCCAGCTAAAATAACTTGACCTGTGGTAACTAGTGTCTCACAAGCAACCTTAGAAGAGGGGTCAAATGCTAAAAAATTATCAATAAGCGCATCAGAAATTTGATCAGCAACTTTGTCAGGGTGACCTTCGGAAACACTTTCTGAAGTAAATAAATAGGACATATAAATCTTTTTTTTATTGTAATTGAAAAATAAAAAAGATTGCTGAATGCGTAAAGTAGTAGAAAAATACTGCTTTAGCATTTTTTATTTCAACTGAATAGATCAGTATCAGAGGTTGCAATCAGTTCAAATTTTTCCTCTTAAATTCTCTGCAAAGTTACATTATAAATCTAAATATTATCATTTTTCATCATAATATTTCATTATGATATTATTAGAAATTTAAATTTTGACCTCTATAATTTAAGTGATACGCATAAAAACAGGCTTATAAATGTGAAATTGTTATTTCTTTAAAATAAAGTTATTTTTACTTGGATATTAAATTTTTCTGAACATATATTTGCACTCACAAAGTTCAATAACTTATTGAAATGTTATCAAGAAAGGTGAAGGGATTAGACCCGTTGAAACCTTAGCAACCCTTTAGAAATTAAAGAAGGTGCTAAATTCTACCTAAATAGTTATATTTGGATAGATAACAAAAAAGAATTTTCCTAATCAGGAAAATCTTATTTCTTCATAACATTTTTCTAGTAAGTACATCAACCATCATTGATGCATTTGACTTTTTTGTTTATTTATTAACTCAAAAAAATTAGAAAAATGAGTACATTACAGTTAGCGACCAATGCATTACATGCAGGTCATGAAGTATCACAAAACGGTGGATCTAGAGCGGTTCCAATTTATCAAACATCTTCTTATGTTTTTAACAATTCGGAACATGCTGCAAACCTTTTTTCACTAAAAGAACTAGGCTTTATTTATACCCGTTTAAACAACCCAACAAATCAAATTTTACAAGATCGTTTGGCGGCTGTTGAAGGCGGAATTGGAGCGGTTGTTTTTGCCTCAGGAACTTCAGCAATTTCAACAGGATTGTTAACGCTTTTAAAAGCAGGAGATCATATTGTTGCTTCGAGTAGTTTGTATGGAGGAACCTACAATTTATTAAACGTTACCCTGCCAAGGTTTGGAATCACAACCACCTTCGTAGATGCTTCAAATCCAGAGAGTTTTGCAGCTGCTGTTCAAGAAAACACCAGAGCGTTTTTTGTTGAGTCTTTAGGAAATCCAAAATTAGATGTACTCGATTTAGAAGCTATTTCAGTTCATGCAAAGGCAGCAGAAGTTCCTTTTATTGTAGATAATACAGTAGCTACACCATCGTTATTGAACCCAATAAAGCATGGAGCAAATATTGTGATTCATTCATTAACAAAGTATATTGGAGGTCAGGGGACTTCTTTAGGTGGAGCCATTATCGATGCAGGAACCTTTAATTGGGCAAACGGTAAATTTCCTGAATTTACAGAGCCATCTGCAGGGTACCACGGGTTACAATACCACGAAGTTTTAGGAGCAGCATCCTACACGTTTAAATTAATTTTAGAAGGACTGCGTGACTTTGGAGGGGCGCTAAGTCCAACAAATGCCTTTAATATCATTCAAGGGTTAGAGACCTTACCTGTAAGAATTAAACAACATTCAGAAAATGCTTTGGCATTGGCAACATGGTTGGAAGCTCAGGAAGAAGTTGCTTGGGTAAATTATCCTGGTTTAGAAAGTAGTGCTTATAAATCTTTGGCAGATAAATACCTGCCAAAAGGACAAAGTGGGATTGTTACTTTTGGAGCAAAAGGAGGCTTTGAAGCGGCAAAAAAAATAGCAGATAAAACAAAGGTATTTTCCTTATTAGCGAATATAGGAGACACAAAATCTTTAATCATTCATCCAGCAAGTACTACGCATCAACAATTAGATGATGCACAACAAGCAAGTGCTGGTGTCAGCCAAGATTTAATTAGACTGTCTGTGGGTATTGAAGATATAGAAGACTTAAAAGATGATTTAAAAGCAGCTTTTTCTGAACTATAAATAATTCCTTGAAAGAGCTATTAAAACATATTAAAATAAAAGAGTTTACTACAGAAGCGGGTGCCTCATTTTCTGAACTTAACTTGAGTTATCAGGTTTTTGGAAAAGAATTAGGAACCGCTCCTGTAGTATTAATCAACCACGCATTAACTGGTCATAGCAATGTAGCCGGAGATGAGGGATGGTGGAAAGAGATTGTTGGTAAGCACAAAGCAATAAATACGGATGTCTACACCGTTTTATCTTTTAATATTCCTGGAAATGGTTTTGATGGTTTTTTAATTGAGAATTATAAAGCCTTCATTGCAAGAGATATTGCCAGAATCTTTTTAGAAGGTTTATCAGTATTAAAAATCACACAACTATTTGCATTAATAGGAGGTTCTTTAGGTGGTGGAATTGGCTGGGAAATGGTTGTGTTAGAAACAAAAATCACACAACATTTTATTCCGGTAGCTACCGATTGGAAATCGACCGATTGGTTAATTGCAAATTGCCAAATTCAAGAACAATTTCTAGTAAATTCAAACAATCCCGTTCATGATGCTCGTATGCATGCGATGTTGTGTTACCGAACACCAGAATCTTTTAAAGAACGTTTTCATAGATCTAAAAAAGACAATTCAGATGTATTTGATGTTGAAAGTTGGTTGTTACATCACGGGAAAAAATTACAGGAGCGATATCAATTATCTTCTTATAAATTAATGAATCAATTGTTAAAAACAATTGATGTTTCAGCTGGGAGAAGAAAAGACCGGAATCTTTTAGACAATGTGGAGGCGAATATTCATATTGTTGGTGTAGATTCTGATTTGTTTTTTACTGCAGAAGAGAATAGAGAAACATACAAAAAGTTGGCATTAACCAAAGAGAATGTCACTTATTATGAAATAAATTCTGTTCACGGTCATGATGCTTTTTTAATGGAATACGATCAATTGCAAAAAATAATTGAACCTATTTTTAACAAAGATTACAAAGAAAAAAAGATGAAAATTTTAAAATTTGGAGGCAAATCTTTAGCAAATGGGAGTGGTTTGAAAAATGCCATTGAAATTATTTCTAACAAAAATAAAAACGGAGAAAGAATTGCGGTTGTTGTTTCTGCAAGGGGGAATTCCACTGATCAATTGGAATCGATTTTAGCCAAGGCAGCAACAAAAAAAGAATACAAAACTAAATTTAATAAATTTAAAAAATATCAACAAGAACCCAACGAAAACCTTGATTTTTCTCAAGAGTTTTTAACCTTAGAAACTATTTTTGAAGGGGTCTCTTTGTTAGGCGATTACAGTCAAAAAATAAAAGAGGAGGTTTTAGCACAAGGAGAATTGTTGTCAGTTAAATTGGTCGCAAGTTTATTGGAAAAGCAGCAAATCTCTGTCAATCCGGTAGATTCAAGATCCTTAATTATTACTGACGAAAATTTTGGAAATGCCCAACCAATATCCTCAGTTTCAAAAGAAAATGTAATTACTTACTTTAAAAACAATACAAAAGCCATTCACATAGTTTCAGGTTTTATTGCTTCAAATAAAAAAGGAGAAACCACTACTTTAGGTCGAAATGGGGGGAATTATACTGCTGCTTTATTAGCAAATTATTTAGATGCAGAAGAGCTACAAAACTACACCCATGTGAGCGGTATTTATACTGCCAACCCAGAGATGGTAGCTGATGCGAAAAAGATTGAACAATTGTCATTCTCAGAGGCCAATGAATTGGCTCACTTTGGCGCCACTATTTTGCATGCAAAAACAATGATTCCTTTGTTGGAAAAGAACATCAATTTACGAATTTTAAATACATTTCATAAGGAAGATAAAGGAACCTTAATCACTTCAGCATCCTCTGCAAAAGGAATCAAATCTATTTCTACAACTGACCATGTAGCCTTGTTAAATTTTGAAGGAAGAGGTTTGTTAGGGAAAGTTGGAGTTGATGCCCGAATTTTTAGAGTTTTAAGTGATAAAAACATTAGTGTAAGTATTGTTTCGCAGGGTTCATCTGAAAGAGGAATTGGTTTAATTATAGATGCAGATAAGGCCAGTCAAGCGGTTTCGGCTTTGGAGCAAGAATTTGAAAATGATTTCTATTCTCAGGATGTACATCAAATCTCTGTGGTGAATGATGTTGCTGTAATTTCTATCATTGGTCAAGACTTGAGTGAATTTCATCACCCTTACAATGCCTTAATTAAAAATCAAATTGTACCTGTTTTATTTAACAACACGGTTACAGGTAAAAATGTAAGTTTGGTAGTTAAAAAAGAGGAATTACACAAAGCAGTGAATGTAATTCATGGGCAAGTTTTTGGGATTACGAAAAAAATAAACATCGCAATTTTTGGAAAAGGGTTAGTAGGGGCAACTCTAATAGATCAAATCATAGAAAATACCCCTTCAATTTTAGAGAGAAGAAAAATTCAGATCAATGTTTTTGCAGTAGCCAATTCTACCAACGTATTATTAAGAAAAGAGGGTGTTTCAGAAACATGGAAGAAAGATCTTATAGAAAATGGAGATGATACCATTGCTGTTTCAGAGATCATATCATTTGCAAAAACACATCATTTTGAAAATTTAATTGCTGTCGATAATACAGCAAGTGTGAATTTTGTGAAGCACTACATCCCTCTTATAGAAGCTGGTTTTGATTTGGTTTCTTGTAATAAAATAGCCAATACTTTGTCTTTTGACTTTTATAAACAAGTAAGAGCAAAATTAAAAGAACACAAGAAGCAATATTTGTATGAAACAAATGTGGGTGCAGGTTTGCCTTTGATTGATACCATTCGTTTACTGCACGAATCAGGAGAAAATATCACCAAAATCAGAGGTGTATTCTCAGGGTCATTAAGTTACTTATTTAATAATTTTTCTAAAGCGAATGTTCCTTTTTCAAAAGTATTACAAGAAGCTATAAGCAAAGGATATACCGAGCCAGATCCACGAGAAGATCTAGGAGGGAATGATGTTGCCAGAAAATTATTGATTTTAGCAAGAGAACTAGATTTAGAAAATGAATTGACAGAAGTTGCTATCCAAAATTTAATTCCAGCAAATTTACAAGAAAATACATTGGATCACTTCTTAGGAAATTTAGAATTTTTAGATGATGAATATCAAACGTTAAAAGACCGTCAAGAACCAAATCATGTATTGCGGTATATAGGAGAATTAAGTGGAGATTTATCACAAAATAAAGGAATGTTAGAAGTAAAATTAGTGTCTATACCAGAAAGTACCCCTTTGGGTTCCTTGAAAGGGTCTGATGCAATTTTTGAAATTTACACAGAATCTTATGGAGCGCAACCGATTGTAATTCAGGGAGCAGGAGCAGGAGCAAGCGTTACTGCCAGAGGTGTTTTTGGCGATATATTAAGATTGGCAAAACATCATAATTAAAAGAATTATATGTTAGGAAGCATCTATAAACCCTAAGAAAATGGAAAAAAAATTTGAAACACAAGCGATACGAAATCAGATTGAGAGATCACAATTTTCAGAACATTCTTCGCCCCTATATTTAACCTCCAGTTTTGTTTTTGAGGATGCAGAGGAAATGCGTTCCTCTTTTGCAGAAGAAAAAGAGCGCAATTTGTATAGCAGATTCACAAATCCAAATACAACAGAATTTGTAGACAAAATTGTCGTTATGGAAGGTGCCGAAGCTGGATATGCATTTGCAACTGGGATGTCTGCTATTTTCTCTACATTTGCCGCATTATTAAATGCTGGAGATCACATTGTTTCTTGCAGATCTGTCTTCGGATCTACCCATAGTATGTTTCACAACTATTTTCCAAAATGGAATATTGATACTTCTTACTTTAAGGTAAACGAAGTGCACTTGTTGGAAAGTTTGATTCAAGAAAACACCAAAATTATCTATATTGAGACCCCTACAAATCCAGGGGTAGATATTCTAGATCTTGAGCTTATTGGTAAAATAGCCAAAAAGCATCAGCTTATTTTTATTGTAGATAATTGCTTTGCAACTCCCTATATCCAACAGCCAATAAAATTTGGAGCTGATTTGGTAATTCATTCAGCAACAAAATTAATAGATGGTCAAGGCCGCGTTCTTGGGGGGATTACCGTGGGAAAGAAAGAATTGCTGCGTGAAATTTATTTATTTGCTAGAAATACAGGTCCGGCCATGTCTCCTTTTAATGCTTGGGTCTTGTCTAAAAGTTTGGAAACATTGGCAGTAAGAGTTGATAGGCATTGTGAAAACGCTTTCAAAGTTGCTCAGTTTTTAGAAGACCATGAAAATGTGGCATTAGTTACATACCCTTTTTTATCTTCCCACCCACAATATGAAGTAGCTAAGCGTCAAATGAAATTGGGAGGTTCTATCGTTGCTTTTGAAATTAAAGGAGGTATTGAAGCGGGAAGAAGATTTTTAGACAGTCTTAAAATGTGTTCTTTGTCGGCTAATTTAGGAGATACAAGAACCATTGTTACGCATCCATCATCTACCACTCATGGACGTTTATCCGAAGAGGACAGATTAGAAGTTGGAATTACAGATGGTTTGGTAAGAATTTCTGTAGGTTTAGAAAATGTAGCAGATATTATTGCAGATATTCAACAAGCTTTAAGTGTTTGATTATTATATTTAAAGCTGTAGCTTTGTTGCATGCTTTCTAAAAAAACAAAATACGGAATAAAAGCGCTAACGTATTTGGCCAGACAAGAATTTGGAGTTCCTGTTCAAATTGCAATAATTTCAGAGAGTGAAAACATCTCTTTAAAATTTTTAGAAAGAATCCTTCTAACACTTCGTAAAAATGGGATATTAGGTTCCAAAAAAGGAAAAGGGGGTGGTTATTATCTTTTAAAGGAGCCTAGTCAAATTCAAATGACATCAGTGATGAGAATCCTTGAGGGACCAATTTCAATGGTGCCCTGTGTGAGTTTGAATTTTTATGAAAAATGTGCTGATTGTCCAGACGAAAACCTATGTGCCGTTCATACCCTAATGACCCAGTTAAGAGATAGTTCTTTGCAGATATTTAGAAACACTACCCTGGCCGATTTGTGCAGTAGATAATCTTTGATTATTGCATAAATATCCCTATCATTTTTATTCAACTACATCCTTGTAGCAATTCGATATTCCTAATTTATGTCTCTTTTTTTATTAATATACTAATTTAGTAGGGTTTTCAGAATTATTTACATTTTTTCATTTTTTATTAGCTTTTTTTGAAGTAGATTTGCATATCCTACTATTTTAGTAGGGTAATGTTTGAATTAATTTTATGTATGATTTTAGACCAAATCATTTTTAGTAAAAAAGCACAGAGTAGAGGTTTTGAAGAAGTAAAACATTCTGAAAAACCTTTACGAAGTGTATTAAAAGCATTAAGCTGGAGAGTTGTGGGAACCTTAGATACACTATTAGTATCTTATATTTTTCTCGGAGAAATTGGGTTAGCAACTTCTATTGCATCGATAGATTTTATTACAAAATTAGTTTTGTATTTCTTTCATGAAAGAATATGGAACACTATAAAATGGGGAAAATAATGAGCTTACATTTAGAACAAATCAATCAAGAGTTAAAGGATAAAACTCCGTCAGAAATCATTTCTTGGGCTATTTCTTTTGCAAAAAAACCAGTGATTACTACGAACTTTAGACCTTATGAAGTGGCAATTTTAAAAGCGGTTACCGAAGTTCAGAAAGAGATCAAAGTGATTTGGTGTGACACAGGTTATAATACTCCCCAAACTTACAAACACGCAGAAGAAATTATAGAGGCATTCAACTTAAACATTTATTTATACACCCCAAAGCAAACGGTTGCACACAGAAATAGTGTGTTAGGAATACCTACCATAGAAGATCCAAAACACGTCATTTTTACAGAGCAAGTTAAGTTAGAACCCTTTTCAAGAGCCATGAAAGAACATCAACCAGATGTATGGTTTACAAACCTAAGAAAAGGGCAAACATCTTTTAGAAATAGTATCGATATCGTTTCTAAAAGTAAAGACGGTATCATTAAGGTAAGTCCATTTTATCATTGGACAGATGAGGCTTTAGACACGTATTTGGAAGAGAATGGTTTGCCAAATGAGTTTACTTATTTCGACCCAACCAAAGTAGCGAATAACAGAGAATGTGGTTTGCATATTTAAAAGACATCATGATGAATCAAAAAACACTACAAGTAGATGCTTTAGAGAGCGAAGCAATATATATATTTAGAGAGGTAGTCGCTCAGTTTGAAAAACCTGTATTGCTTTTTTCTGGAGGAAAAGACAGTATTACCTTGGTTCGTTTGGCGCAAAAAGCATTTTTTCCTGCTAAAATACCATTTCCTTTATTGCACATAGATACCGGTCACAATTTTCCTGAAACAATCGATTTTAGAGACAAATTAGTCAAAGAATTAGGAGTCGAATTATATGTGAGAAATGTCCAAGATAATATAGACAGTGGTCGTGTGAAAGAAGAAACAGGTAGATATGCAAGTAGAAATATGCTTCAAACAGAGACCTTATTAGATGCCATTGAGGAATTTGGTTTTGATGCCTGTATAGGAGGAGCTCGAAGAGATGAAGAAAAGGCACGGGCAAAAGAAAGAATTTTTTCTGTGCGAGATGATTTTGGTCAATGGGATGAAAAAAATCAACGTCCTGAAGTTTTTGATATGTTGAACGGAAAAATAGATTTAGGTCAAAATGTGCGTGTTTTTCCAATTTCTAATTGGACAGAATTAGATGTTTGGTCATACATTCAAAAAGAGCAGATAGAAATTCCCTCTATTTATTTTGCTCACAAGCGAAAAACATTCTTTAGAGACGGATTGATTTGGTCTGCAGACGATCAGGTTGTTTATAGAGATGAAGAAGAGCATGTTGAGGAAAGAATGGTTCGATTTAGAACTGTTGGAGACATGAGTTGTACGGCAGCCGTTTTGTCTGATGCTATAGATATAGCTAAAGTCGTAGAAGAAATTAGAGATTCATCTATTTCAGAAAGAGGTGCAAGAATAGATGACAAAAGATCAGAAGCTGCCATGGAAAAAAGAAAACAACAGGGGTATTTTTAAAAATTGAAGAAGCCACACTTATCCTTTGATAATTAGTTGATAAGTGAAAATAAACAGTTGTGATAAGAGGCATAATAATTTGTAAAAAAGTCAATATTAAAAAGAAATGAACGTATTAAAAATAGCTACAGCAGGAAGTGTAGATGACGGTAAAAGTACCTTAATTGGGCGTTTGTTGTATGATACCAAATCATTGACAGATGATAAATTAGAGGCGATTGAAGAAAAAAGTAAACAAAGAGGTTTTGATTATTTAGATTTTTCATTGGCTACAGATGGTTTGGTTGCAGAAAGAGAACAAGGAATCACTATAGATGTGGCACATATTTATTTTTCGACCCCTTCAAAAAGTTTCATTATTGCAGATACTCCAGGTCACATAGAGTATACAAGAAATATGGTCACTGGTGCTTCCACAGCGCAAGCCTCTATCGTGTTGATTGATGCAAGAAATGGAGTAGTTGAACAAACGTATCGACACTTTTTTATTAATAATTTATTGCGAATTAAAAATGTTGTCATTGCAATAAATAAAATGGATTTGGTAGATTTTTCTCAAGAAAAATTTAACAGTATTAAAGGAGAAATAGAGTTTTTGGCAACTAAAAGTGAATATAAAAATCAGAATTTAACATTTATCCCTTTGTCAGCTTTAGAAGGTGATAATGTGGTTTCCTTATCTGATAAAACACCCTGGTATGAGGGCAAAACCCTATTAGATCATTTAGAAGGATTGGAAATTGAAGACATCAATGAGGCATCTCAAGCACGTTTTCCTGTACAATCAGTTATTAGGCCAAAAACAGAGGAGTATCACGATTTTAGAGGATATGCAGGTAAAATTTATGGAGGAAATTTTGAGGTTGGAGACAAAATTAGAGTACTTCCCTCACAAACAACCTCTAGTATAGAAAGTATTCATTTTTTTAATGAAACATTTGTCGAGGCAAAAAGAGGAAGTGCTGTAACCATGACCTTAGCAGATAACGTAAATGTAAGTAGAGGAGATATGTTGGTAAAAGTAAATGAAGAACCAACAATCACAAAAAACCTAGAGGCTACTATTTGCTGGATGGATTCCACCCCCTTAGAAATATCGCAAAAATATTATATCAAACATGGTGTAAATGATGCACAGGCAAAAATTACACAATTATCAAGTATCATCAAAACAGATTATTCTGGAAAAATTCAAAATCCCTCTAAGTTAGCGTTAAATCAAATTGGAGAGATTCAATTAAAATTAAGTAAGCCTTTTTTTGTGGATTCTTTTCATCAAAATAAATCGAATGGGGCTTTTATTTTAATTAATCCAAGAACAAACAACACAGTTGGTGTCGGTTTTATTAGACAATAAATAAACATATATGCAAAGTTTTAGAACAGAAATTGAGGACCCGATTGTAGAGAAAGATATTATTGAATTGGCTCGTAAGATTGAACAATTTAATAACTTAGAAATAGATGAAGAAAAGTTTCGAAGTTTACGGTTAGCCAGAGGAGTCTATGGTCAGCGTCAACAGGGAGTGCAAATGATTCGTATCAAACTTCCTTACGGGAAGGTACTAAGTAATCAATTGCGAAGAATTGCTGAAGTTTCTGATGAATACTCCAGAGGGAGATTACACATCACCACGCGTCAAGACATACAAATTCACCACGTAGATTTAAATAGAACACCAGAATTGTGGGCAGCGTTGGAAAGAGATGAGGTAACCTTACGCGAAGCTTGTGGAAATGTTGTAAGAAATGTCACCGCTTCAGAAACTGCAGGAATAGATCCAAACGAACCTTTTGATGTATCTCCTTATGCAGATGCACTGTACAAGTTCTTTTTACGGAATCCAATTTGTCAGGAAATGGGTCGTAAATTTAAAGTGTCTTTTTCTGCGACAGATGAAGATACAGGCTTGTCATATTTGAATGATTTAGGATTTATTGCTAAAATTCAAAATGGAATAAGAGGTTTTAAAGTTTTGGTAGCTGGAGGTTTAGGATCTCAGCCACGTCATGCAGAGGTGCTGTATGATTTTTTACCTGCAGATAAAATGATTCCAGTAATGGAAGGGGTCTTAAGAGTTTTTGATCGTTATGGTGAACGTAAAAGTCGAGCTAAAGCCAGAATGAAATTTCTTTTAAAAGACATTGGTTTGGCAGCTTTTAAAGAATTAATTACCCAAGAACAAAAAGCAATTGAGTTCAAATCAGTAGCCATAGATTACCAATCTTATATTCCTTCAAAACCAGTTTCAGTAGAGGCTCCAGTAATAGAGCTACAAGACAAAGCTGCTTATAATGTATGGAAAGCAACAAACATAATACCACAAAAGCAAGAGGGTTTTGTTGCCATAGGAATTAAAGTTTTATTAGGAGATTTTTATACTGATAAGGCAAGATTATTGGCCAATTTAGTAGATGTTTATGCTGCAGGAGAAATTCGATTGACCCTACGCCAGAATATAGTTATTCCTTTCGTAAAAGAAGCGTTGCTTCCTTTTTTTTACACCGAATTAAAAAAATTAGAATTTGTTGAAGCAGGTTATAACAAAGCAGTAGATATTACAGCATGTCCTGGGACAGATACCTGTAATTTAGGAATAGCAAGTAGCACAGGAATTGCAAAAGAACTGGAGCGTGTAATTGCAACTGAATACCCACAATATTTAAAAAATGAGGATTTAGTGATCAAAATTAGCGGTTGTATGAATGCTTGTGGACAGCATAATATGGCCAATATTGGTTTTCAAGGAATGACAGTAAGAACCCCCGAAAAATTAGTTGCTCCTGCTTTACAAGTTCTTTTGGGTGGAGGGAATTTAGGAAATGGAAATGGAGCTTTTGCAGATAAAGTAGTAAAAGTACCTAGTAGAAGAGGCCCTGAAGCTTTGAGAAGAATTTTAAATGATTTTGAAGCAAAGGCAGATGGAAAAGAGTTTGTCGAATATTATAAAGAAAAAGGGGAAAAATATTTCTATGATCTTTTGAATGATTTACAAGAGGTCTCTAATTTATCTCAAGAGGATTTTATTGATTGGGGAGAGGAAGAAAAATATGTAAAACAAATTGGGATCGGAGAATGCGCGGGTGTGGTGATCGATTTAATTGCTACGTTATTTTTTGAAAGTGAAGAAAAAATTGAAAATGCAAACGAGGCTTTTGAAAATGGGGTGTATTCTAGCGCAATTTATTACGCGTATCAATCTTTGGTGAACTCAGCAAAAGCACTATTATTAGCAGACAAGAGGAAAACAAATACCCATGCAAGCATCATATCTCAATTTGATGAGTTGTTTATTACGTCTAAAAAAATAGAAATAGGCATTTCTTTTTCGGAGTTGATTTATCAAATTAATAAATATGCTCCATCAAAGGAATTTGCTGAAATTTATATTAAAAATTCAAATAAGTTTTTACAAAAAGTAAGAGCTTACAGAACTGCCGAAACTAGTTAAATTAGAATCGCTATTTAGAAGAAAAAAAATGAGTACAAATACACCAAAATTAACCTTAGTTGGAGCTGGCCCTGGAGATGTAGATTTAATCACAGTAAAAGCCATCCGTGCCCTAAAAACGGCAGATGTTGTCTTATATGATGCTTTGGTCAATGAAGATTTATTAGATTATATAAACTCAGATGCAGAAATTATTTTTGTTGGCAAACGAAGAGGTTGTTATCGTTATCAGCAAGAACAGATCAATGAGTTAATTGTAGCACGAGCAAACTCTAAAGGACATGTAGTTCGCTTAAAAGGGGGAGACCCATTTATTTTTGGAAGGGGTGCAGAAGAAATGGAATATGCCGAAAGTTTTGGAATTGAAACAGCATTTGTTCCAGGTATTTCGTCTTCATTAGCAGTACCAGCATATCAAAATATACCCCTAACAAAACGCGGAAGTTCAGAAAGTTTTTGGATCATCACAGGGACCACAAAAGATCATAAACTTTCCAATGATATCAAACTGGCAGCGAAGTCAAATGCGACAGTGGTTGTTTTAATGGGGATGGGAAAACTACCCGAGATCATAGCATTATTTCAACAAGAAAACAAAAACGATCTACCCGTTGCTATTATTCAAAATGGAACAAGAGCAAATGAAAAAGTGGGTATTGGAACTGTCGACACTATTTTAGAGATTGTCAAAGAAAATGAGTTAAGTAACCCTTCAATTATTGTTTTGGGAGAAGTTGTAAAACACCGACAAATAATTTCAGACATTCAATTGCAATATTCAGTTGAGGAAAATAGCGTGCTTTATGGAAGTTAATAATTTATATCCCATTTTTTTAAAAACCAATAATTTACAAATTTTAATTGTTGGAGGTGGTTTTGTGGCGGAGGAAAAATTAACATTCTTGTTAAAATCGAGTCCCAATGCAAATGTGATTATGGTATCTCCAATGTTTAGAGAAGGAACAAAAGCATTGGCAAAGAAAGGCAATGTACAATTGATATATAAAAAATATCACAGACGCTATTTGAAAGGGAAACACATTGTAGTTGCAACAACAGATCTACCAAAAGTGAATGAAACGGTTTATACGCATTGTAGAAGACGAAGTATCTTGGTAAATGTGGCTGATAACCCACCGTTTTGTGATTTTTATATGGGAGGAATTGTAACCAAGGGAAATGTAAAAATAGCAATTTCAACCAATGGGAAATCACCAACGACCGCCAAAAGATTACGTCAGTTTTTTGAAGACGTGATTCCGGAAAACATCAATGATCTTGTAAAAAATCTAAACGAATTTAGAAAAACTATAAAAGGAGATTTCGAAGAAAAAGTAACAACACTCAACGAATTTACAAAAGGATTAATAGAGAAAAAAGAATCTTAAAATGATTACAACAGATATTCTAATTATTGGAGCAGGACCCACAGGGTTATTTACCGTTTTTGAAGCAGGTTTATTAAAATTGAAATGCCATCTCATCGATGCCTTGCCGCAACCTGGTGGTCAATGTTCAGAAATTTATCCAAAGAAACCCATTTATGATATTCCTGCCTACCCAGAAATTTTAGCAGGGGATTTAACCGATAAGTTGTTAGAACAAATTAAGCAATTTGAGCCAGGCTTTACCTTAGGGGAACGAGCAGAAACGATCGAAAAACAAGAAGACGAAACGTTTATTGTAACGACCAATAAAGGCACAAAGCACCATGCAAAAGTGGTTGCCATTGCGGGTGGATTGGGTTCTTTTGAACCAAGGAAACCTCCGATTTCAAACATTGCAGATTTTGAAGACAAAGGGGTTGAGTATATCATTAAAGAACCCGAAATATATCGCGACAAAAAAGTAGTGATTTCTGGAGGAGGAGATTCTGCTTTAGACTGGGCAATTTTCTTGTCAGACATTGCTTCAGAAGTTACCCTTATTCACAGAAGAAATGAATTTAGAGGGGCTTTAGATTCGGTTGAGAAAGTACAAGAGTTAAAAAATTTAGGAAAAATAAGGCTCATTACTCCTGCAGAAGTCAAAGGGATTATAGGTACCGATAAAGTAACAGGAGTTGCTGTTGAGGAAAAAGGGAAGGATGCTTTTATTATCGATACAGATCATTTTATTCCCTTGTTTGGATTGTCTCCCAAGCTGGGTCCAATTGGGAACTGGGGGTTAGAGATTGAGAAAAATGCAATAAAAGTAAACAACGCTTTGGATTATCAGACGAATATTCCTGGGATATATGCCATTGGTGATGTCAACACCTATCCAGGGAAACTAAAGTTGATTTTATGTGGTTTTCATGAAGCGACTCTAATGTGTCAGAGTGCATATAAGCGAATTTTCCCTAACAAAAGATATGTGATGAAATACACTACTGTTGGAGGGGTTGATGGTTTTGATGGAACCAGAAAAGAAGCTCCCAAAGCAGT